>ERZ1035041.146-NODE-146-length-40447-cov-17.718286_pt1 | contig 40447 bp, 42 predicted proteins | sample MGYA00520684_ERZ1035041 | MGnify/ENA primary metagenome ERZ1035041 (study PRJEB33766, sample SAMN09781699) | gut metagenome | biome: gut microbiome | host: Homo sapiens | place: Madagascar | study: EMG produced TPA metagenomics assembly of the PRJNA485056 data... | reverse complement strand
AACCTCCTTACAGCGATTCCGGAGCCAGGCTCAGGATCTTGGTGTAGCCGGCATCACGCAGCTCGCGAGCAACAGGTCCAAAGATACGGGTACCCTTGGGGTTCTTGTCGGCCATAACGATAACGGCGGCGTTCTCATCAAAACGGATGTAGGAACCGTCGTCGCGGCGCACGCCATGCTTGCTGCGCACGATGACAGCCTTGACGACGTCGCCCTTCTTAACGGAGCCGCCGGGGGCTGCCTTCTTGACAGAGCAGACCACGACGTCACCAATGTTTGCGTATCTCTTGCGGGTGCCGCCCAGCACACGGAAGCACATCAGCTCCTTGGCACCGGTGTTGTCGGCAACTTTGAGATAAGTTTGCATCTGAACCATATCAGATATCTCCTTTCAAACTGTTCAAAGCAGCGGGCAAAGATTACTTTGCCTTCTCAACGATACGGACCAGGCGCCAGCGCACATCCTTGCTCAGGGGGCGGCACTCCATGATCTCAACACGGTCACCGATACCGCACTCGTTCTGCTCGTCACGAGCCTTGAACTTCACGGTACGCTTCAGGATCTTCTTGTACAGGGGGTGCTGCACGCTATCCTTAACGGCAACCACGATGGTCTTATCCATCTTGTCGGACACGACAACGCCGACGCGGGTCTTTCTCAGATTACGTTCTTCCATCGTTTAACCTCCTTACTGCTTCTCAGCCAGAACGGTCATCACGCGGGCGATGTCCTTCTTGACTGCTTCGATGCGGCCGGGGTTCTCCAGCTGGTTGATGGCATGCTGGAAGCGCAGGTTAAACAGCTCAGCCTTCAGATCTGCCAGCTTGCTGGTCAGCTCTGCGGTCTGCATTTCGCGGAGTTCATTAGCCTTCATTGGTGCCATCCTCCTTCACGGAGTCCTCACGGACAACAAATTTGCACTTGATGGGCAGCTTGTGCATAGCCAGACGCAGAGCCTCGCGAGCAGTTGCCTCATCGACATCTGCCAGCTCGAACATCACGCGGCCGGGCTTCACGACTGCGACCCAGTATTCGGGAGAGCCCTTACCGGAGCCCATGCGGGTCTCAGCGGGCTTTTCAGTCACGGGCTTATCGGGGAAGATCTTGATCCAAACCTTGCCGCCACGCTTGATGTAACGAGTCATGGCAACACGGGCAGCCTCGATCTGCTTGGAGGAGATCCATGCCGGCTCCAGAGCAACAAGGCCGTACTGACCCTGGCACACCACGTTGCCGCGGGTAGCCTTGCCGGTCATGCGGCCGCGCTGAACGCGGCGGTACTTAACACGCTTAGGCAGTAACATTACTTGTTGCCTCCTTCCTTCTTAGGAGCGGTCTTTGCGCTCTTGAGGACCTCGCCCTTGTAGATCCACACCTTAACGCCGATGCGGCCGTAGGTGGTAGCAGCCTCTGCAAAGCCGTAGTCGATGTCGGCGCGCAGGGTCTGCAGGGGGATGGTGCCCTCGTGGTAGCTCTCGGTGCGGGCGATATCAGCGCCGCCCAGACGGCCGGAGCACATTGCCTTGATGCCCTTTGCGGGAACGGTTGCGCGATCGCGGGGGCTCATGGCATTGCGCATGCACTGCTTCATAGCACGACGGAAGGTGACGCGGTTCTCCAGCTGACGAGCGATGTCCTCAGCAACCAGCTGTGCGTTGGTGGAGGGACTCTTCACCTCGATGACATTGACGATAACGGTCTTGCCATACTCCTTGGTCAGCTTGTTCTGCAGGGCGATTCGCTCTTCGCCGCCCTTGCCGATGACCATACCGGGCTTAGCGCAGTAGATGTTAACATTAACGCGAGGAGCGGAAGTGGAAGGATCCACAGTGCGCTCGATCTCGATCTTGGGGACGCCAGCGTCCTTCAGCTGAGCCTTCAGCTCAGTGCGGATCTTGTGATCCTCGACGAGGTTATCGCTGAAATCCTTCTTGGAGGCAAACCAGCGGCTGTCCCAGTCTTTAATAACGCCGACACGAATGCCGTGCGGATTTACTTTCTGGCCCATTGTTTTCCCTCCTTACTCTTTCTCTTTCAGAACAACGGTCATGTGGCTGGTGCGCTTCAGGATGCGGTAGCCGCGGCCCTGTGCACGAGGCATCATGCGCTTCAGCGTCGGGCCGGGGCAAACAAAGCACTCGGCGACGTAGAGGTTGTTCTTGTCCATATTGAAGTTGTTTTCCGCATTAGCGGCTGCAGACTTCACCAGCTTCAGAAGGGGCTCACAAGCTGCCTTCGGGGTGTACTGCAGGATTGCCAGCGCTTCGTCCAGGGGCTTGTTACGGATCAGATCCATAACGATAGACACCTTACGAGGACTAATGCGGGCATAACGAAGAATTGCCCGAGCTTCCATGTTGTGTTCCTCCCTCTATTACTTAGAATTACCAGTGTGGCCCTTGAAGGTACGGGTGGGAACGAACTCACCCAGCTTGTGGCCAACCATGTCCTCAGTCACATACACAGGCACATGCTTGCGGCCGTCGTGGACGGCAAAGGTGTGACCAACGAATTCGGGGAAGATCGTGGAGGCGCGGCTCCAGGTCTTGATGACCTGCTTCTTGCCGGAAGCGTTCATCGCTTCAACGTGCTTCATAAGAGCAGCCTGGACGAAAGGTCCTTTTTTAATGCTTCTACCCATTGTCTTAAACTCCTCTCTTACTTACCTGCACGCTTCACGATCAGCTTATCGGAGCGCTTATGATGCTTGCGAGTCTTGAGACCCAGAGCGGGCTTGCCCCAGGGAGTCATAGGACCGGAGTGACCAACAGGTGCGCGGCCCTCGCCACCACCGTGGGGATGGTCGCAGGGGTTCATAACGGTACCACGGCTGCCGGGACGCACGCCCATGTGGCGCTTGCGGCCAGCCTTGCCCAGGTTGACGTTCTCGTGGTCGATGTTGGAAACCTGACCGATGACTGCGGTGCAGTTCACGGGCACGTTGCGCATCTCACCAGAGGGCAGACGAACCAGAGCGTAGCCATTCTCCTTAGCCATCAGCTGAGCCATGTTGCCAGCGGAACGAACCAGCTGAGCGCCGCGGCCGGGATACAGCTCGATGTTGTGGATGATGGTACCAACGGGGATGTTCTCGAAGGGCAGGCAGTTGCCGGGCTTGATATCGGCAGACTTGCTGCTGACGACCACGTCGCCCACCTTCAGGCCATCGGGAGCAATGATGTAGCTCTTGACGCCGTCGGTGTACTCGACCAGAGCGATGAATGCGCTGCGGTTCGGATCGTACTCGAGAGTCTTGACGGTAGCGGGGATATCGGTCTTCTGACGCTTGAAGTCGATGACACGATACTTGGTGCGGTTGCCGCCGCCCTGATGACGGACGGTGATACGACCGGTGTTGTTGCGGCCGCTGTGCTTCTTCATGGGCTCCAGCAGGCTGCGCTCAGGAGCGACCTTGCTCAGGACGCTGTAATCCGTGACGGTCATGCCGCGGCGGCCCGGAGTAGTGGGGCCATACTTTTTGATAGCCATTGTGCTATTCTCCTTTGTTTATCTTATGAATTATTATCGGGGTCATATCCCCATAGAGGAACCCTCGGCGGGTTCTATCAGACCATGCTGTTGAAGAACTCGATCTCCTTGGAGTCCTTGGTCAGGGTCACGATAGCCTTCTTGGATGCAGCGGTGTAACCAGCGTGCATGCCCTGACGGCGGAAGCGGCCGCGGACGGAGACGGTGTTCACCTTAGCGACCTTGACGCCGGGGAACAGAACTTCAACTGCCTGAGCGATCTCGACCTTGGTAGCATCGGTAGCGACCTTGAAGGTGTACTTCTTGTCAGCGATGCCAGCCATGGAGTTCTCGGTAATGACCGGCTTCAGGATGATATCATGTGCGGTTTTCATTAGCCAAGCACCTCCTCGAGCTTCTTAGCTGCGTCGACGCTGATGATCAGCTTGTCGGCGTTCAGCACATCGTAGGTGTTCACGCTGCCTGCGAAGGTGGTCTTGACACCGGCGATGTTGCCAGCGCTCTTGACGAACTTTGCATCGACAGTCTCGTTGACCAGCAGGTTCTTCTTGCCGGCGCCCACAGCGTTCAGCATAGCGACCACAGCCTTGGTCTTGTACTCGTCGCAAGCGAACTTGTCAACGACGACCATGTTGCCATTGGCAGCCTTGTCGGACAGGACGCTCAGCAGAGCCAGACGCTTGACCTTGTTGTTGATGTGGTAGTTGTAGCTGCGGGGCTTGGGGCCCAGAGCAACGCCGCCGTGGGTCCACTGCGGAGCACGGATGGAGCCCTGACGAGCGTGGCCGGTGCCCTTCTGACGCCAAGGCTTCTTGCCGCCGCCGGAAACTTCCATGCGGATCTTGGTGTTCTGGGTGCCCTGACGCTGGTTGGCCAGGAAGTTCACCACAGCAATGTGGACAGCCTTCTCATTCGGGGTGATACCGAACACGGCGTCGGAAAGCTCGATCTCGCTAACGTGCTGACCGTTCATATCGACTACATTAAACTTTGCCATTGTAGCTTTCCTCCTTACGCCTTGACGCTGTTGGCCAGGGTGATGATGGTGCCCTTGGAACCGGGGACCGCACCCTTGACAGCGATCAGATTGTTCTCGGTGTCAACCTTGACAACGGTCAGGTTCTGCACGGTAACGCGCACGCAGCCCATGTGGCCGGGCAGGCGCTTGCCGGGGAACACGCGAGAGGGGTTGGAAATAGCGCCCATAGAACCTGCATGACGTGCCACCGGGCCAGTGCCGTGGCTCTCACGCAGACGGTGCTGGCCAAAGCGCTTGATAACGCCCTGGTAGCCCTTGCCCTTGGAAACGCCTGCAACGTCAACCTTGTCGCCTGCTGCAAAGACGTCAGCCTTCAGGATGTCGCCAACGTTCATTGCGGAAACGTCGTCCAGACGGAACTCACGCAGGGTCTTCTTGGGGGCAACGTTTGCCTTCTTGAAGTGACCTGCAGCTGCCTTGTTGACCTTCTTGGCGGAAACCTCGCCGAAGCCCAGCTGAACAGCCTGATAGCCATCGCTCTCGACAGTCTTCTTCTGCACGACGGTGCAGGGGCCTGCCTCGATGACGGTGACGGGGATAACCTTGCCGCTCTCATCGAACAGCTGGGTCATACCGACTTTCTTGCCGATAATGCCTTTAACCATTTTCTTTTCCTCCTGTAAAGGTTATTGGTTGGCAGCGCACGTCACTGCCAACATGACCCCTCGGGAAACGAGGGCATCGAATTTGATCGTGTGTGGTTTACAGCTTGATCTCGATGTCCACGCCAGCGGGGAGCTGGAGGCTCATCAGAGCCTCGACCGTCTTGTTGGACGGCTTCAGAATGTCGATCAGACGCTTATGAGTGCGGCTCTCGAACTGCTCGCGGCTATCCTTGTACTTGTGGGTAGCGCGCAGAACGGTAACGATCTCACGATCGGTGGGCAGGGGGATGGGGCCAGACACGCGGGCGCCAGTGCGCTTTGCGGTCTCCACGATCTTCTCTGCTGCGGCATCGATCAGCTGAGCATCATAGCTCTGCAGACGGATTCTGATTTTCTCTTTGACTGCCATTGCTTACGCCTCCTGAAAAATTGTTTTTGCCCTAGGCGAGCCGATAAATTGCTCTACACAGTTCCGGGTGTTCCTCGATTTGGCACTATAAAAACCGGTGAACCGCATGGCAGTTCTCCCGGAAACATATTAGCAAATCAAATCCGAACATTGGTTCCGCCCGTTTCGCAGAGGAGTAACTTCTCTGCCGAGGGAACGTATTCCATCGCTGTCAGTAATTTTTTCGCCCGGTTCTAAGATCGGACATACTCCGCGGAAATAACCCATCGCAGCTATCGCCGGATGACAACCTCCCGCATCAACGCATATCGCTGGCCTGCACGACTTGTATCGCACAAGCCTTTTGCAGCCGAGAGATATTTTATCACATCTTCGTCTATTTGGCAAGTGTTTTTTGCAGAAAATTACGATTTTTCTTTTTTATTTTCTCTGTTTTGTCAATGGCCGCATTTTCTGTGCAAGATGCACAATCTCGGCGCTTTTTGCCGGTGGAAAACTCCCCCGCGCCCCTTTGCAGCATCAGTATGGACGGGAAAGGCGGGGGTTATACCTATATTATAAGGGAACTCCCTCCGTCAAAGCCTGACGGCTTTGCCAGCTCCCTCTGGGAGGGAGCCTTTGGCATGGCGGGAAGGTTTCTTGTTACTTTTGATACATCAGTGGCAGGGCCGACAGCGTGCGCCCTCTCCGTCATCGCTGCGCGATGCCACCTCTCCCAAAGGGAGAGGCAAGAGCACTGCCAGAAACTTCCTCTTTGCACCTAATACTTTAGCGATGCGCTTTACGGCTTGGCTCTCCCTGAGAGGAAAGACTTCCCCCGCTCCGGGGGAAGATGTCACCGTAGGTGACAAAAGGGGGAATCTGGCGCGGGAGCGCCTGAGAGGGCGTCCCTCCCGTGAAAATGGACTACCGGAGCGTCCGCAGACGCTCCGGCAGTCCGAAATCATAAAGTTTTCTTCCGCTGAAGATGCGCAGAGCAACGCGGCGCGCATTTTAAATCATTTCTTCTTCAGCTGCTCCTCCAGCCCCTCGCGCGGGGTGATGTAGACGGTGGTGTATACCTCGTACAGCACCATGCCGGGCTTGGCACCGTTTGCTTTCCAGATGTTCTTCACCTCGGTGGTGTCCACTGCCACCTTGGCACCGGTGCCCGCCTTGTAGGCGCTGGAATGGATGACCGCCAGCTCCGCAGCTTCCTGCTTGGTGGTGTCCGGGATGTCCTCGCCCCGGCTCATGACCACAACATGGCTGCCGGGCGCTTTCTGCACATGGAACCACAGGTCCTTGCCCCGGGCGGTGTGCAGGGTAAGCTTGTCGTTCTGGGCGTTGTTGCGGCCTACCAAAATCTCAAAGCCATCACTGGAGATATAGCGCAGAAAGTCCGCAGGCTTCTGCTTTTTGTCCCGCTGCTTGTAGTATTTCAGGTAGCCCTGATTTTTCAGCTCCATGCGGATCTCATTCAGGGCAGCTTCACCGGAGGCGCTCTCCACCTCGTAGAGCACCGTTTCCAGATAGGCGATCTCTTTTTCGCCCTCTGCCAGCAGGTCTACCAGCATCCGGGCAGCGGTCTGCTTCTTTTTGTAGTTCTTGAAGAAGTTCTGGGCGTTCTGGCTGGGGCTGAACCGCAGGTCCAGCGGGATGGTCACCTCTTTGCCCTCGTCGTACCAGTTGGGCACGGTCAGGCTCTTCATACCCTTTTGCGCCAGATAGAGGTTGGCAGACAGCAGCTCGCCGTACAGGCGCAGCTTTTCGCTTTTGCCGCTGGCGGCAAGCTCTTCCTGCCGGGCAGCCTGCTTGCGCAGGGCACGGTCGTACATATTGTGCACCGCCTTGTGCAGTTCCTTGCTCTTGGTGCGCAGACGCTCGGCGCGATCCTTCTCAGCGTAGTAGCCCTCCAGCATCCCGTTGAAGGACGGCCACTCCCGGATGGTGTACTGCTCGCCATACTGCTGCGGACGGAAGAAGGTATACTCCACCGGCTTGCCGTCCGGCGCGGTGACGCTGCAGGGACAGCCGCCCTGCGCGTGCAGCTCCTTCAGTTCGTCAATTGCCGCCATCAGGCTGCGCTTCTGGGCATCGGTCAGCTCGTTGGCGGGCAGGTGTTCCCCGTCAAAGGCGCGCCATGCGGCTTCGCGGCAGACCACCGGCCCTACGCCGGCCACCGTCTTGTTCAGAGCATCCGCCACCGGCAGTTCCCGCTGACAGGCTGCTGCTACGATGGATGCGCTGCTCACCAGCAGAAAATCCGGGCGGGCGGGCTTGGGAGGCGTGGTGTAGGGCAAGCCCGGCAGCAGCTGCCGGACATCGCTGTCCTCAAAATCCACCCGCTTGAGGGCGTCAATAATTTTGCCGCTCTGCACCAGCACAAGGTTGGAGTAGCGCCCCATCAGCTCGGCGCACAGGGTGTTGCGCACAAGGTCGCCCATCTCGTTGGTGCACTGAAAATCAAAGTAGACGATGCGGTCGCCCGGCTCCATGTGCACGTCCAGCAGTCTGCCGCCGGTCAGGTGCTTGCGCATGAGCATACAGAAGGAGGGCGGCGTCTCGGGGTTTTCAAAGGTCTCCTCGGTCAGGCACACCCGGGCAGAGCCGCTGCGGGCAGACAGCAGCAGGGCATAGGTATCGGTGCGGGTGCGCAGGGTGATGACCAGCTCATCCCGGGTCGGTTCAAAAATTTTTGCGATCTTGGCATCGGTCAGGGTGGCTTTCAGCTCCGCAGCCGTCAGTGCCAGTGTCGCGGCATCCAGTGCCATAGTGTTTACCTCGTTTTATCTATAACCCTCTCAGTCGCCTGCGGCGTTGCCAGTTTTTCGGTTTATGCTGAAAGACCTCCCCCTTTCGGGGGAGGTGGCATTGCGCAGCAATGACGGAGAGGGTTTTCTCTTTATAAATAAGTATATGGGTCGCGGTTCTCGGTGCTCACCAGCACCTCCAGCTCCGGCAGGGCGGCGCGCAGGGCAGCCGCCACAGCAGCGGTCACCGGGAACTCGGTAGCGTAATGCCCCGCCGCAATGAGGGAAAGCCCCAGCCGCTTGGCGTCCAGTGCATGGTGGTGGTTGGCTTCGCCGGTCAGCAGACAGTCCGCACCCTCGGCGATGGCTTCGGCAAACAGACTGCCGCCCGCGCCGCTGATGACCGCCAGCCGGTGCACCGGCTTTCCGGTATCGGCAAACTTCACCTGCACCGCTGCACCGGTGTCCGGCGCGTTGCACAGGGCAGCCAGCTTGTGCTGTGCCAATGCGGCCAGTTCCTGCACGGTGATGGGGTCGATGTCCCCCACCCGGCCGCAGCCGTCTGCAAAGGCGGTGCGCTGCCGGATGCCGAAAATATCCGCCAGCACATCGTTCACCCCGCCCTCGGCGGCATCCAGATTCGTGTGCATACAAATGGCGGAAATGCCCGCCCGCACCAGCTGATAGGGCACATCGGCGGGGCACAGCTTTTTCAGCGGGTCAAAGATGACCGGGTGGTGCGCCACAATGACCGTGCACTGCTTTGCCGCAGCTTCTGCCACCACTTCCGGGGTGATATCCAGCGTCACCAGTACCCGGCGCACGTTGCCGCCGCAGTCCACCAGCAGGCCGGGGTTATCCCAGTGCTCTGCCAGCTCCGGCGGGGCAAGCCGCTGCATTACTTCGTATACCTGCTGTACCGTGGTCATTTCAGTTTCCCTCTTTCAAAATGGCATCCATCTCTGCGGCAAGCGGGCTGCCGTCCGGCACGCCCAGCCGCATCCGGGGCAGCTTCGCCCGCTGCCATGCGGCGTAGCCCGCGCCCTCCGGCCAGCGGCCGGTATCCCCCAGCAAGCACTGGGTAAAAGTGGACTCGGTCACCTTACCGGTGTACTCTGCCGCCATCACCGCATACCAGCGGCCAGCGGCCTGTACCGGGCGGTCTGCCACAAGGGCAAAGCCGTGCTGCCACAACCAGCGGCGCAGCTCGCTGTGCCGGGTGGCGGGCACCATGACAAGGCGCGGCCCGCCCACAGCGGACACCCACGGCGCTTTTTCGATGATCTCCCATGTGGTCTGTGCCGACACGCCCGCCAGCACGATGCTGCCCACCTCCCCGGCAGACAACACAGAAAGACCGTCGCCGAGCCGAAGCTCAGCGCGGTCCAGACAACCTGCATTTTCCAGCGTCTGCCTTGCCTTTGCCAGCGGGCCGGGGCGCAGGTCTGCCCCGATGACCTTCGGGTACCTGCCCGAAGCCGCCAGCACCGCCGTCAGCTTGCCGTGGTCGCAGCCGATGTCTGCCACCGGCTGTCCCGGGCGCACCAGCTCTGCCGCTGCGGTCAGACGCGCATCCAGTGTGGGCAGCACTCAGGCCTTCTTGACTGCCAGATGGGTGTTCAGCTTCTCCAGCAGCTCATCGCAGTTCACGCCGTGCACTTCGCAGGCTTCCTCGATGGTCTCGCCACGAGAAGCCGGGCAGCCCAGACAGTGCATCCCGATCTCCATAAAGTAGGGTGCGGTGGTCTGGTCCATATCCAGAATGTCGCCGATGATGGTATCGCGGGTCACCTGCTTGGGTGCGGTGTGTGCCTCTTTTTTGAGCATATTGAAAATATCAAACATGATAGCTTTTCCTTTCTGTTTTGGGTGAGATACAGTATAACCTACTGTTCCTCTATACTATACCCCAAACCGGGGCAGTTTTGCAAGAGCCTTGGGGAAATCCGCTTACTCCTCCGCCTGATAGTCCTTTTCCAGCGAGAAGCCGCGCCCGCTCACCTCGGTAACATGGCTCACGATCATAAAACAGGTGGGGTCGATGGCGTGTGCCAGCTTTTCCAGCCTTGGCAGCTGCCGGTTGGAGACCACGCTCAGCAGCACCGACTCCGGCTCCCGCAGATAGCCGCCCTCGCCGTGCAGGATGGTCACGCCGCGGTCCAGCTGCGCAAAAATAGCCGCGCAGATCTCGTCGGACTTGGCGCTGATGATCTTTACCTCGGTACGGGTGGTGCCCAGCATGAGCACCTTGTCCAGCACGACGGTGTAGATGATGGCCATCACCACACCGTACAGGGACTGCCGCACCGGGCTGAAGGCCGCCTGCGCCGCCAGAATGATGAAATCGAAGGCCATCATGGTGCTGGAAACCGGCAGGTGGAACCACTTGTTCAGCACCAGCGGAGGGATATCCATGCCGCCGGTGGAAGCACCGGAGCGAATGGTGATGCCCAGCGAGATGCCGATGCCAAAACCCGCGAACACGGTGTTCAGCACCAGATCATCGGTCAGCACAAGGTTGCCCAGCAGCCGCTCCCACAGCGCCATAAAAAAGGGACTGAGCACCGTGCTTGCCATAGTGTTCAGGGCAAAGCGGCGCCCCAGTACCCACCAGCCCAGCAGCAGCATGGCCACGTTGATTACGAACAGCACGCCGGACACCGGCAGTCCGGTGACCTTGTTGAAAGCCAGTGCGATACCGGTGGCACCGCCGGTAATGAGGCCGGAGGGCATCAGAAATAATACCACAGTCAGCGCATACATCGCGTTGCCCACCACGATGGACAGTGCGTTGAAGAGCTGCTGTTGTTTGCGTGTTAATTGCGTCATCTTCATCTTCCTTTGTTTATCGTTGAAGTATCCTCTACTATGATAACGAAAATATCCGCATTTATCAAGCCTTCGGCGATAAATGCGGATATTGGGGTCAATTTTTAAGGGGTCACAGGGCGGCTTCCGGCTGGGCTTCGTCCTCTTCCATCAGCCGCAGACCGGCGGTATCGGTCACCGGCAGCGAGAACACGATGGCACCCGCCTTGGGGTTTGCCCCCTCCATAATGGCTTTCATGATGGTGTTTTTCTGGCTGGTGCGGCTGACGATGAGCACCAGCTCCTTTTCGTTTACCAGCTCCACGCCCAGAAAGGCGGCTGCACCCTCCATGCCGGTGCCCTTTGCGTGGATCACCGTGCCGCCGCCTGCACCGGCGGTGCGGGCAGCGTCCATAATGGAGCCGGTGTAGCCCTGATTCGCCACCACCAGCAGCAGTTCGTAGCGGGTATCCTTCAAGGTGCTCTCCTCCTTCCATGTAAGGGGCTGGTGCTCGGTGAGGAACATCAGCGCCCGTTTGCCGCCGATGCTGCTCAGCGGCACAATGAACGCAATGCCGGTGCCCGGCACATCGATCTGCATTTTGCGGCGCAGATCCTTCTGGATCTTCTGCCAGCTTTCTGCCGTTACCACAGCCAGCAGCACCGCCTTTTCGGTCTTTTCCAGCCCAAGGGTGGAAAGCGTCTCCTGCACCGCCGTGCCGGAACCCACGGTGCGCATACTTACCGTTACGCCGTGGCTTTTGTACAGCTGCAAAAAGCCGTCGGTAGAGCGGCGGTCGGTGATGGTGATCATCAAAAACAAACTGCTCACGTTCTGCCTCCTTTACAGCTCAATGATGGCGTCATCCGGCAGGTCTGCAAACACGGTGGCAAGCACCGCAGCGGGCTGCGCCGTCCGTGCCTTGCGGGTGCGCAGCTGCGCCACCAGACCCATCATCTGCACGGTGATCAGCGGGGTCATGGCGACCATAGCCACCACGCCGAAGGCGTCGGTGACGATATTGCCGCCCACCGCCACACAGGCACCCTGCGCCAGCGGCAGCAGGAAGGTGGCGGTCATGGGGCCGGAGGCCACGCCGCCCGCGTCAAATGCGATGGCGGTGAACAGCTTTGGCACCACGAAGGAGATGCTGATGGCGAACACATAGCCCGGCACAAGGAACCACAGGATGGAGATGCCGGTCAGCACCCGCACCATGGCAAGACCTACCGAGATGGACACACCTGCGGAAAGCGCCAGACCCATGGCCTGCGCCGAGATGGCACCGTCGGTCACCTCTTCCACCTGCTTGTTCAGCACATAGACCGCAGGCTCGGCCTTGACGATGAAGTAGCCGATAAGCATCCCGATGGGGATAAGCGCCCAGCGCGTCCCGCCGCCTGCCAGCACCTGACCCAGATAGTTACCGGCGGGCATAAAGCCCACGTTTGCGCCGGTCAGAAAGAGCACAAGGCCGATATAGGTATACACAAGACCCACGCCGATGCGCCCCAGCGTGCGGCGGTCCAGCCGCAGGGCGATCAGCTGAAACGCCCCGAACATCAGCACGATGGGCAGCAGCGAGCGGGCGATCTCGGCCAGATAGGTGGGCAGACCCTCCCGGAACAGCTGCCACAGCTCCACCGAGTCTGCCACCTCCGGCAGAACGGGCGGGATGTAGGTGCTGTCCGCTGCGCGGAACGCGATGCCCAGCGTCAGCACCGCCAGAATGGGGCCGATGGAACACATGGCCACCAGACCAAAGCTGTCGTCCGCCGCGTGGCGGTCGCTGCGGATGGAGGAAACACCCACGCCCAGCGCCATGATAAAGGGCACGGTCATGGGACCGGTGGTCACGCCGCCGGAGTCAAACGCCACGGCAAGGAACTCCTTGGGCACAAAGGCCGCCAGCACAAAGATAATGCCGTAGAACAGCACCAGCAGCTTTGGCAGCGCAACGCCGATGAGCATACGCAGGAAGGCAAAGACCAGAAACAGGCCCACGCCTGCCGCCACCGAGAGGATCAGCGTACCGCTGGGGATGGAGGGCACCTGATCTGCCAACACCTGTAAGTCCGGCTCGGAGATGGTGATAAGGAAGCCCAGCAAAAAGCCGAGCACGAGGATGAGGGGCAGCTTGCGGCTGCGGGTGATGACTGCACCCACCCGCTCGCCCATGGGGGTCATGCTCATCTCTGCACCCAGAGTAAAGAACATGATGCCCACCACGATCATGGCAGCGCCCAGCAAAAAGCACAGCAGGATGCTGGGCGACACCGGTGCTACCGTAAAGCAGAGCACCAGCACAATGGCCACAATGGGCAGCACCGCCTGCAGCGCCTCCAAAAGCTTTTCCCGCAGCTTGGGGAGCGATCGTCTGAGAATGATGTCCACCGCCTTTCGTCTGTATCCTGTTTGTACACTTTTGTACAAGATATATTTATAGTATACAGATTCCGGGGTATGTCGTCAATCCGAAAAAGGAAAAAACTTGAGCATATTCCATAAATTGTAAAAATTATTGCTTGTCCAAAGCAAACCCTCTCAGGCGCTCCCGCGCCAGATTCCCTCTTTTGTCACCGTAGGTGACATCTTCCCCCGGAGCGGGGGAAGTCTTTCCTCTCAGAAGGAGCCAAGGTCTGTGGCTCGTTGCTAAAGTATTAAGTGTAATGAGAAAGTTTCCGGCAGTGCTCTTGGCTCTCCCTTTGGGAGAGCTGTCACCGCAGGTGACTGAGAGGGCGAGCCCGCTCCCCCGCAGCGCCGCCGCTTCCGCAGGAAGCAGGCGCTGCAAATGCCGTTTTCCTCCACGCCCCTTCCCGTGAAAATGGAATACCGGAGCGTCCGCAGACGCTCCGGTATTCCGAACTTATAAATAATTTTTCCGCTGAATATGGCCAAAGCGCACGCGGCGGCCATTCAAAATCGTCCCGCTTACGCCTTTTTCGGCTTCAGCCAGCCGTCCACGGCGGCTACCAGCGCCTTGCCCCGGCGTCCCAGCAGGCGGGGCAGCAGCACCCGCGCCATGGCCCATACGCCCGCAAAGTTGTACAGGATGATCACCAGCGTGATCAGCCCTGTCCACAGCCCGTACAGCGGCGGCTCTGCCAGCAGCACAAAGGCTTCAAACACCAGCACGGCGGCGTTTGCCAGCACCCGCGCGGGGTGGACGTGCATCCCGATCATGCGGCGGGCGTCCACCGCGCGCAGGGTGAACACCAGCGCAAGGCCAAGGAAGGACGCATAGGTCGCGCCCACAGGCCCCCACAGCTTGATAAAGAAGTAGTTCATGATGCAGTTGCTGATAGCACCCGCCATCATGGTGACCATGCTGCGCTGCGACTTTTTGGTCACCACATAGACGCTGTTCATGAACTGGTTGAAGCAGCTGCAAGTAGAAGCCATCACGAGGAACGGCACAAAGTGCCATGCGTAGTAATAGTTGGACTTCATGACGTGCATCACCGGGCGGCACAGCCAGATAATGCCCGCCGCGCAGCAGAACAGCACGCTGGAATAGGTGCGGAAGATCTTGGTAAAGAACCGGGCGCGCTCCTCCTCCTCCGTCACGGCAGAAAGCTGCCACGCATCGTAGAAGATCAGACCCAGCGTGGTCAGGATGGTGGGCAGGAAGTAGCCGGTGGAAAGCAGGCCGCTCCATGCGTTGCCGGTGCGCCCGTCCAGCCCCTCGCACATCTCGCGCACAAAGAACAGGTCGGAGGCGTTGATGATCCAGAAGCTGATCTGTGCCGGGATCATGGGCAGTGAGAAGTTGAGCATCTGCCGCCACAGCTTTTTGTTGATGCCCTTCAGCTCCACGTAGTTCCACAGCTTGCCGGTGAACAGCAAGAACAGCACGCTGGTCAGGTCACCGCTGATGATGGCCAGCAGATAGCCGTTGGCGCCCCACTTGAAGCCCACCAGATACAGCACATAGAACGCCATGGTGGCCACGGTGCACAGCACGCCGTCCACTGCCACAAGCTTATTCCACTGGCGGCTGCGCACGAACTGGGTGCACAGGGTGCGCAGACAGCTCATGAGCACATAAATGTAGATCAGCAGGCCGTACTGCGCCATATCCGGCAAAAACTGGGTGATGGGCCAGCACAGCACCAGAATACCAAAGCCGCCCAGAATGGTCAGCAGGCCGTTGGTGAACACCTGTTTTTCGCTGTTGCCCTTATCCAGACCAAAGCGGATGATGGCGTTGGACATGCCCATGGACACAAAGGGGATGAGCAGATTGGCATACTGGCTCAGGATCTTGGACAGACCCAGATCCGAGATCTCCGCCATGGCGTAGGTCAGAAAGGGCTGCACGATCAGGGTGAGCAGCTTGGACGAAAAGCTGGAGATCGCAAAGATCAAAGTATTGCCGGCAAGCTTGGAATATTTATCGCCGGTCTTTTTTTCGTTTTCCAAGGGAATTTCCCTCCGTTTTTACGATAGATTATCTTTTCAGCAGCTCCCGCCGGGCCTTCCAGTCCGGCAGCAGCTTTTCCACCTCTGCCCAGAAAGCCGGGCTGTGGTTCAACTGCAAAAAGTGGCAGTACTCGTGTACTACCACATAGATCTGCGCCGCAGGGGGCTGGTTATACAACTGCAAGGCAAGGGTGATCTGCCGCTTGGCTGGGCAGCACACGCCCCAGCGGCTGGTCATGCTGCGCACCTTCAGAATGGGCTTCTGCCCGCCCAGCACCCCGGCAAAGGCCGGGTAGACCTTATCGCTCATGGCGGTAAAGTAGGCCAGCGCCGTGGCCTTGTCCGGCAGGTCGGCGTTATCCCTGTTGCGCTTGGCAATGTTCTTCACCCGGGTATCCCGGATCCACTGGGCGTTCTGCAGCACAAAACGGTCAGCCTGTTCCAGACTGGCCGTCAGGGGAATGCTTACCATCACGGTGCCGTTGCTGCGCACCCGCAGGTGCAGCTGCTTTACCTTTTTGCGCACCAGCTCGTACTGGATGCCCTCCACGCTGCGCAGCTGGGCGCACGGCTTTGTCGGCATCTCAGGCCTTGCTCCGCATCAGGCGGCCAAGGGGCAGCTGCGCCAGCACCACGGCGGCAAACAGCAGCACGCAGCCGGTAGATTCCCGGAAGGAAAGGTTCTGGTGCAGCAGCAGCCAGCCGCCCAAAGCGCTGAACACGCTTTCCAGACACATGATCAGGCTTGCAACAGCGGGGTTCAGGTCCCGCTGACCCAGAATCTGCAGGGTGTAGGCCACGCCGCTGGACATCACGCCGCAGTACAGGATGGGCCCGGCAAAGGCGACGAACTCTGCCATGGCAGGCTGCTCGAACAAAAACGCCGCCACGGTGCTTTCCACCGACACCACAAAAAACTCCACAAGGCTCAGGCGCACGCCGTCCATCTGCGGGGAAAAATGATCCACCGCCATGATCTGGAAGCTGAACAGCACCGCGCACAAAAGCAGCAGCCAGTCGCTGCTCTGGATGCTGCCAAAGCCGTCCTTCATGCACAGCAGATACAGCCCCACCACGGCAATGGCCATGCTCACCCACAGCTGTGCGCTGCCCTTGCGGCCCAGAAACAGGCCGAACACCGGCACCAGCACCACATACATAGCGGTCAGAAAGCCCGCCTTTGCGGTGGAGGGGTCCAGCGTGATGCCCAGCTGCTGCGCCGCGCTGGCTAAAAACAGCAGCGTGCCGCACACAAGCCCGGCTTTCAGCAGCAGCTTGCGCTCGGCTGCGGTCTTGGGTTTGCCGTCCGGCTTGCCCTGCCGGTGGTGCAAGGCGTCAAACGCCTTGACCGTGGGGATCAGCACCAGCACCGCCATCCAGCTGCGCCCCGCCAGAAAGGAGAACGCGCCCATGCCGGAGCCGGCGCTCTGCGCCACAAAGGCTGTGCCCCAGATCAGGGCGCACAGCATCAGCAGCATTGAATTTTTTGTCTGGTTCGTCATCCGGCAATGCCCTCCACCTTCATCAGACCGTACAGGTAGTACCGACTGGAATCATACGAGATGGTCACGCGGTACTGCGCCGCCGGGTCCAGCCCGGAAATGGTGCAGCGGTAGTCGGTACCATCGGTCTTGACGTAGTAGGTGCTGTCCGGCACATACTCTGCGCCGCCGTCCACCTTTTTCCACAGTGCTACCTTGAACTTCTGGGTGCCCTCGGCGGTGCCGCAGGCCATAATGTTCAAACTGCCGCCCGGCACGGTAAAGTAGCCGGTGTTGCGGCTCCAGATCCCGTTGAATACCGCATACAGGCAGCCGTCTGCGGTGGCGGTGGCATACTTTGCCGAGGCATCCGCAATGCCCTGAATGATCAGCGGGTCGGTGGTGGATTCCGCCCAGCGGGTGGTGTCCTCCTCCTGCACTTCCTCGGAGTGGCCTGTTATCTTCTGCGCCACCTTTTTCAGGGTATCCTTGCAGCCGGTCAGGCTGCACACCATAACCGCCGCCAGCAGCAATGCCAAAAGCTGTTTTTTCATCTTCATAGCTTTCCTCATAGAAACAAAGAAACTTTCTTTTTCGTGCGTCTCTGCCAACGGGCAGATACAGGGTAAGTATACCGCATTTTGCCGCTCTGCACAAGATGCCTATCTTTATTTTGTGCGGTTTGCCGCCTGTTTCTGCACAAATTTTTACCCATTCAGCGCCCGCAGCGCTGTGCACTCGGCCCCGGCCAGCGCGGGAGCCTCTGCCCCGAACAGGCTGCCGTAGCGGTACAGCGCCCAGCCGCCCGCCGCCTGCTGCCGCAGGTCCTTTACCTGTGCCGCCAGCGCGCTGCCGGTGCTCCAGCCGGATACGCTGTCCGGGTTCGCGCCGCCGTCCCCGGTGCCCACTCGGTACGCGCCCAGTCCGAAGTACAGCGCCACATCCCCCGCCCGTGGGTAGGCAAGCCACGCCGGGACGATGTTTTCAAAGGCAAAGCGGGTGCTGCCGGAGTGCAGGGTAAAGCCGTAGCCCCAGTATACCTGCGGGCAGAGATAGTCGATGACCTTCTCCTCCCCGCCCGCCGCCAGCCACGCGGTCACATCGCTGTACTGCTGGTCAAGGTCGTTGTCCGGGTTGCCCTGCGGGCTGATGCCGAACCGCAGGGTCGGGTCTGCCGCCTTCACGGTGCGGTACACTTTCGCCACCAGCGCGGTCACGTTCTGCCGCCGCCACGCGGCAAGGTCGGCTGCGCCGCTTGCCGCAAACTGCGCCGCGTCGATGGCGGCATCGGTGGTGGGGTAAAAGTAATCGTCGAAGTGGATGCCGTCCACCGGGTAGTTCTGCAAAAGCTCTGCCACGCCCTGCACCACATAGTCTGCGGCGGCGGGCACGGCGGGGTTCAGGTACAGCCCCTCCCCGGCGGTGCACAGCCAGTCCGGGTGGAGGTTTGCCAGATTATTCTCTGCCAGATTCGGCGGCATCGCCGCCGAGGAGCGCAGGCGGTAGGGGTTGACCCACGCCTCCACCCCGATGCCCCGGCGGTGCGCCTCGGTCAGAAAGATATCCAGCGGGTCAAAGCCGGGGTCTTTTCCCTGCACCCCGGTGCACAGATGGCTCCACGGGAACAAACTGCTGCGGTACAGCGCATCCCCAAAGGGACGCACCTGCGCCAGTATGGTGTTCAGTCCAAGCCCGGCACAATTGTCCAGCAGCTGCGCCGCCCCGGCGCGGAAGGTGTCCTCGGTGGAAAAATCCAGCAGCGCCCAGTCCAGATAGCTCACCCACACCGCCCGCCACTCCCCGGCGGGCAGGGCGGGGTTGGGTGCCGGGGGCGTATCCTGCCCGGAAGTAGCAGTCTTTTCTGCATCGCTTTTCTGCCGCAGATACCACCCCGTTGCCGCACAGGCCGCTGCGCCCGCACCAGCCAGAAAGGCTCTGCGGCCAAAACGGCGTTTTGCCTTGGCTTTAGACGTCCTGCGGCGCTGGGTCACAGGGTCTCCTCCTGGGTCTTATACAAGGTAAGCCCCGCCCAGCCCCGGGCGCAGGTCAGCAGCACGAACATGATATTCGTCCAGAAGGCAAGGCCGCTCATGCCCGCGTACTTGGTCAGCATCCAGAACACCAGCCGCAACACCTCGGCGGCGCTCACCAGCTGCAGCTGCCGCTGGATGGGTCTGCCGCGCTCATACTCCGTTGCCAGCAAAGCAGGCCACACCAGCGCCGAGCAGATATCGCCCGCCCAGCCGCTGGCACCCAGCTTGCTGAGCATCAGCACCACGAACACGCCGGTATAGTTGCGCTTTTCCTTTGCCGGTGCGCCCTTTTGCGCCGCCAGAAACAGCACCGCAATGCCGGTAAGGCAGAACACGATCATTTCCAGCCCGGAAAAATCCATCCCGCCCAGCACGGCAAAGCCGCCCAGCATGGACACCGCCGCTGCCGCCAGCAAAAAGAAATACCATGTCTTGCGTGTAAATTTAAGCTTCATGAAGCCCTCCCCCGGGCGTTTGCGCCCGGCTTGCAGAAAAATTTAAAAAAGAATTGTAAATATTATAGCACAAACCCCCGCAGGTTGTGTTACAATAAGGAAAACTCTTTTGGGGGAGGCCTTTCCATGAACGCTGTCGTTTCCGTCTGCCTTTTAGCCTGTGCGCTGGGCATCATCGTGTACCTGCTCTCCCGGCGGGAGACAACCCGCCGCAGCCAGTACGGCCCCGCCGGCCTGTCCGAGTTCCGCACCGGCCTTGCGCTGGACGAATGCTTTGACCGTCTGGACTCCCGCAGCGACTCAGACCTCTTTGCCTACGAGTGTCGCCGGGAGAACGACGGCAGCTTCATGCTGCACCTGACGCTGCACCAGCCCAGCCAGCAGCCGCTGGACACTTTGTACACCCTGCGGCTGGACCCCGGCCGCCAGACCGTGGTGACTTTGATCTTTATCCGGGAGGCTTTTGGCTACAAGGAGCCGCTGTTCCCGCCCGCCATGCTGGACGAATTTATGCTGCAAAAGCTGGATGCTCACCGCACCAAATGATTTTTGCGGAAAATGCTTTCCTTTTTGCGCGGTTTTTGTTATACTAGTGCGTGTTGCAGCAATGCAGCACCACATACGGGCCAGTAGCTCAGCTGGTCAGAGCTGGCGGCTCATAACCGCTTGGTCGCGGGTTCAAGTCCTGCCTGGCCCATACGAAAAAAGACACCCTTCCGGGTGTCTTTTTTTGCATTTCAGGCTTCTTTATTCCCCATCCTCTGCGGGCAGCTGGTTCCACAGGCGGTAGTAGATGCCCTGCTTTTCCAGCAGCTTGGCGTGGGTACCCTCTTCCACGATGCCCTCCTCGCCCAGCACAAGGATGCGGTCATAGTCCTTGATGGTGGTCAGGCGGTGGGCGATGGTCAGGGTGGTGCGGCCGTGCGCCAGCTTTTCAAGGCTCTGTCCCACAAGGATCTCGCTCTCGTTGTCCAGTGCACTGGTGGCTTCGTCCAGAATCAGGATGGGCGGGTTCTTCAAAAACACCCGGGCAATGGCGATGCGCTGCTTCTGTCCACCGGACAGCTTGACGCCGCGCTCGCCCACATAGGTGTCGTAGCCGTCCTTCAGCGCAAGGATGAACTTTTCCGCGCCCGCCAGACGGGCGGCGGCTTCGATCTCCTGCCGGGTGGCGCCGGGCTTGCCATAAGCGATGTTCTGCGCCACCGTGCCGCTGAACAGGTACACGTCCTGCTGCACGATGCCGATATCCTGCCGCAGGCTCTTCAGGGTGACCCGGCGGATGTCCTGCCCGTCAATGAGGATGCGGCCGCTGGTCACCTCGTAAAAGCGGGGGATCAGGTTGCACAGGGTAGTCTTGCCGCCGCCGGAGGCCCCCACCAGCGCCAGACGCTCCCCGGCGCGGATGTCCAGACTGACGTCGTGCAGCACCTTGTTGTGGTCGTCCGGGTACTCAAAGCACACCTTCTCGAACCGGATCTCGCCGGGGCCGGGCTGCAATGGCACTGCGTCCGGTGCATCCTTGATGGCCACCGGGGTGTCCATGATCTCGGCAAAGCGCTCGATGCCGGTCATGCCGCGCTGGAACTGCTCAGCAAACTCCACGATGCGGCGGATGGTGGCGATAAGGGTGGTGACGTAGAGCATATACGCTACCATGTCACCGGCAGTGATCTTACCGTACACCAGCGACAGGCCGCCCGCCAGAATGACCACCAGATACATCAACCCGTCAAACAGGCGGGTGGAGGTGTTGAAGGCGCCCATGGCGTAGTAACCAAGGGTCTTGATCTGCTCAAAGGCGCGGTTGCCCTTGGCGAACTTTTCCCGCTCCTCGTCCTCGGCGGCAAAGGCCTTGACCACGCCCTGTCCCAGCAGACTGTCCTCAATGGTGGAGTTCAGTTCGCCGATCTGGACGCGCTGCTGGCGGAACCGCGCCCGCAGACGGCCGTTCAGGTACACCGATACCACACCCATCAGCGGCACACAGGCAAATACCGCCAAGGTCAGCGGGATGCTGGCGCGGCACAGGATGACAAAGGACGCCACGATCTTGATGCCCGCGATAAAGAACTCCTCCGGGCAGTGGTGGGCAAACTCGGTCACATCGAACAGGTCGTTGGTGATGCGCCCCATGATGGTGCCCACCTTGGTATTGTTGTAGTAGGTGTGATCCAGCTGCAAAAGATGGTCAAAGGCATCCCGGCGCATATCCGTTTCGATATGCACGCCCATGATGTGGCCGATGCTGGACATATAATAGCTGGCTGCGCCATCGATGATGCGCAGCACAAAGTAGAGTGCCGCCAGCTTCAGCACGATGCCCGCCGTCAGGGTGATGCCCACCCCCATGGCGGAGTTGGTGATGATGCTCATGATCTTGGGCAGCACGATATCGCACAGGGTGGTCAGTGCCGCGCAGAACAGGTCAAGGCACAGCACCATCTTATAGTTTGCCAGATACGGCAGAAAACGCCGGATCAGCGCACCGCTGCTTGCGTGGTGCGCCCCGGGGTCGTTAGGCTTGGTTTTCGGCATGGTTCCTCCGTTATTATCGTTACTTTTTACTGTAATCCCGCTCGCCGTAGATGGCGGTGCCGATGCGCACAAGAGTTGCACCCTCGCGGATGGCGTTTTCAAAATCACCGCTCATGCCCATGGAAAGGGTCTGCATCTCCACATTGCGGTAGCCCCGCTCCCCTGCCCGGACGAACAGCTGATACACCTGCGCCAGATACCGGCGGTTCTGGGCATCGTCATCGTTTACGGGCGGGATCGCCATCAGGCCCTTGACCCGGATATGCGCCTGTGCGGCGGCGGTGTCCAGCAGCGGCCAGAGCAGCTCCGGCGCGGCACCGGTCTTGCTCTCCTCCCCGCCGATGTTCACTTCCAGCAAAATGTCCTGCACGATACCGGCCTTGGCGGCTTCCTTCTCGATGGCCAGCAGCAGATGCTCACTGTCCACGCTCTGGATCAGGTTTGCCCGCCCCAGCACCTTTTTGATCTTATTGGTCTGCAAGTGGCCGATAAAATGGCTGGGCTTGCCGCAGTAGGCACCGGCATCGTAGTTTGCGCACAGCTCCTGTACATGGTTCTCGCCGAACACATCAATGGGCAGGGCGGCACTGGCTGCAATGGTCTGCGATGTGCGGGTCTTGCAGGCGGCGCACAGCTGCACCGCTGCCGGGTCGCGCCCGGCTTCCCGGGCGGCAGCTGCCATCTTTTCCCGGATCTCGGCCACGGCCTGCCGCATCTCTTCCAACGTTTTTTCTGCCATCTGGCTCAGTCCTCCTCGGTATAGCGGGCACGCTCGCCGCCGATCAGCTTCGGGCGGGTGTAGGCGCACAGAATGTTTGCTTCGCCAATTTTATTAAGGCTCAGCCGCACCGGCACCGCCACCCGCTTCAGATGCATCCCGATCAGGGTGCCGCCGATATCCATGCCCGCGTTGGCGCGGATCTCCTCCACCGCCACCGGGTCTTTGAAGTTCTTCCAGCAGGTGGTGGCCCAGCTGCCGCCCGCATGGGGACGGGGCACAACGCACACTTCCTCCCAGCCGTATTTTTCTGCGGCTTCCCGCTCAAGGATGATGGCGCGGTTCAGGTGCTCGCAGCACTGGGCTGCCAGCCAGATGCCTTTTTCCGCCAGTACCGGCGCAGCGCCCGCGTACAGCGCCCGGGCGGCCTCTATGCTGGAATCCTTGCCGATGTGACCGCCCACCATCTCACTGGAGGAGCAGCCCACCACAAGCACATCTCCCTTTTTCAGCTTTGCCGCGGCCACCAGCTCGGTCATCGCCTGCCGCGCCTCGGTCTCGATCTGTTTTGCAAATGTTTCGGTCATACAAAAACACCTCGCTTATCGGTTTGCAGCCAGCAGGCTGTCAGCCCCTGCTGCACCGAAATATACTTTACTTTCCACCGGACACACCGCCGCGCAGCTGTCCTGCGCAAGGCCGGTAAAGGTCTGTTCCCAAGCCCCTGTGGCAAGGCTCACTGCTTCGGCGCAGGGGGCGTCTGCGGTGCGCCGGAACAGCCGCTCCTGCGTATTCTGCCCCGCCCGCAGGGCGATGCCCCGCAGCAGGGTGCTGTCCGCGTTCTTTTCCAGCCAGCCGCTGTGCGCCCAGCGGTAGCTGATGTACAGCGTGCCGTCCGTGTCCGCAGCCAGCGCTCCGGGGTAGCCCGGCAGACCGGCAAAAGCAGCAGTGCAGCCCCGTCCCCCGGCGGTCAGCTCCCGGGCAGCGGCATCCACCGCCCAGATGCAGCGGCTGCCGAGGTCAGAGACATACAGGGTGCTGCCGTCCGGGCTGAGCGCCAGACCGGCAGCACCTGCCACCCCGCCCAGCACCTTTTCCACCGTGCGGGCGGCGGGGTCGTACACATACACGCAGCCGGTGGCGGTGTGCGCCAGCAGCTCAGTGCGCAGGGCGCTTTCCAGCCCGTTCTCCGCACCTGCCGCCGCAGCCACCGCAAAGTATACCTTGCCCGCCGGGCTTACCTCCACGGCAGATACTGCCCCCAGCGGCGCACCATCCAGCTGGGTGACCACCTGTTCCACCGCTGCGCCCCAGCTGTCGTGCTTAGCGCGGCACAAAGTTCCCCCGGCGGTGGTCAGCTGGGTCAGCCACACATCCCCGGCGGCATCAAAGGCAAAGCCGGTCAACTCGCCCTCCACGCTCAGGATGGCGGCAGCGTGCCCGCCATCGGTGCGCACAAGGTCGGTGGTGCGCTTTTTCAGCGCAGCACCATTGTATGCAGCAGCATACAACAGGCCGTCCTTTGCGCGGATGCAGTCCACGCCCTGATACTCCCCCAGCTCCAGCCGGGTCTTGCGGTCGGTGGAGACTGCCGTCTGCATCGCGCCCGTCTCCTGCCGGAGGTCGGGGGCTTTATAGGCCTGCGGCGGGGTGTCGATGGGGCGGAAGCCCAGCGCATACACCAGCACCAGCAGAATGCCCACCCCGAACACCGTGCTGGCGGTGCGGAACCGCTTGAGCATGGCGTCCCGCTCGATGGCCATCTGTGCGGCATACTCTGCCCGGCGGCGCGCCGCCATGGCGTTGGCGCGGTTGGCGCGCCGCATCCACCGGTCCACGAACAACGCCACCCGCGGCCCAACCGTGAGGGACGCAATAGCCATTATGAGCAAAAATTCGATCAGTCCGATTCGCATAGACGCTTTTCCTTATCTCTGAAAAACCTGCGGACAGCGCACTGTCCTTTATCGCTAAAGTATAGCATTCCTGCGCAAAAAGGGCAAGCGGGGCACACGGTTTCTTCTCGTTCCCTGTCTGCCGTTCCCGGGTGCTGACAAATAGCACAGACCATCCAGCAGCATTTTGTGTTTTTCGCCCAAATTCCACCGTAGATAATTGACATTCTTCCGCGCAGTTTTATAATATGTGTATATTCCATGAAGTGCAGCCTTCTCTTCTTGCGGAGTGTCTGCTGTATCAAAAAGGAGGGATGCACCCTACACGCTGTCCTGCAAGCAGGAACCATTGTTTTTTTGTAAGGAGGAATAGAACTTGAAAAAACGATTTATGGCATGGCTGTTAACGCTCGCCATGCTGCTCACTGTATTTTCACCGCTGTCGGCGATGGCTTTTTCTAATAGCGGAGAATACACCCTTCCCGTTGATTCCTATATCACATATGGTATTCACGGTTATAGCGGACATACTGGTGCCGATTTCAAAGCTTCTATTGGTACCACAGTTGTTGCTTCCAAAGCGGGTACTGTTGTTACCGCACTTGATCGGGGCTGTCGAGGTTCTCACCGCCCCGGAAACAACTACGGCTGCTCCCTTGGAACCAACTGCCCCGCCTATAAGGCAAAACCCGGTAGTTACGGCAGCTACGCAAACTACATTGTGATCGATCACGGAAACGGTGTCAAAACCTATTACTGTCACCTCAAAACCGGCAGTTTTAAAGTTTCTGTTGGTGATCATGTAGAACAGGGAACGATTCTCGCAGAATCCGGTGTCGCTGGCAATACTACCGGCCCTCATCTTCATTTTGAAGTTCGTGATGGCGGCACCATCGTAGACCCGGAGGATTATCTGACCAACACCTATGTAGAGGGCGGCTCCAACAACCTCCCCAATCTGTGCGTGGACGTGGTGCAGGGCTGGCAGAATCACATTTATGTAAAGGGCTGGGCTTTTGACCCGGACTCCCCCAATGCAAAGGTGGCGGTGCACGTCTATATCAACAACGAGTGTCATGAGGTCATCGCCGACAAGTACCACGATCAGGGTCTGGACGATACATTTCACTGCGGCACCGATCACGGCTTTGCATTGGACATCCCGACCGATCAGACCGGTGAAGTTACTGTATCGTTCTATGCCATTGACGAGCAGGACGCCAACCAGCACAGCGAACCGTCTGACAGCTACTCTTCTTATAAGAACCCCACCAAGGTAACGATTACTTCGGATAAGACCGGTCCCACCATTACCAACGCCAAGGTCACGAATGTGGATTCCACCGGCTACACTGTCACCTGCACCGTGACCGATGCCAGCGGCGTGAACCGCGTGCAGTTCCCCACATGGACCGAAAAGAACGGTCAGGACGACCTGCTGTCCGGCTGGGAAGTCAGCCCCAAGGCCAGCGGCACCCGCAACGGCAACACCTTTACCTTCCGGGTGAAAACTTCCGATCACAACAATGAATCCGGCGTATACCACACCCATATTTACGCCTACGATAACTCCTATCGCGGCAATTGTGCTGGTGCTGTAACGCTCACCGCCACCGTGCCGGTCCCCACTGTTGCAGTCTCCGGCGTCAGCCTGAATAAAACCAGCCTGAGCTTTACCGGCACCGGTTCTTCCCAGACCCTGACTGCTACGGTCTCGCCCAGCAACGCCACCAACAAGACCATTACATGGAGTTCCAGCAACACCTCCGTTGCCACCGTTTCCAACGGCGTGGTCAAAGCGGTCGGTTTTGGTACTGCCACCATCACTGCAAAGAGCAACAATGGCAAGACCGCCAGCTGCTCCGTGACCGTGAACCCCATCCAGCCCACCGGCATCAAGGCCACACCGGAAACTTCCACCCTGTATGGCCTGAACGGCACGGTCAAGCTTTCTGCTAACGTGATGCCCAGCAACGCCACCAATAAGGCCGTCACATGGAGTTCCCGCAACACCAGCGTCGCCACGGTCTCCTCGGACGGCACTGTCAAGGCTGTTGGCTACGGCACTACGGTCATCACCGCAAAGACTGTGAACGGCCTTACCTCCAACTGCACCGTGACCGTGAACCCCATTGCAGTTACCGGCGTCAGCCTGAATAAAACCAGCCTGAGCTTTACCGGCACTGGTTCTTCCCAGACCCTGACTGCTACGGTCTCGCCCAGCAACGCCACCAACAAGACCATTACATGGAGTTCCAGCAACACCTCCGTTGCCACCGTTTCCAACGGCGTGGTCAAAGCGGTCGGTTTTGGTACTGCCACCATCACTGCAAAGAGCAACAATGGCAAGACCGCCAGCTGCTCCGTGACCGTGAACCCCATCCAGCCCACCGGCATCAAGGCCACACCGGAAACTTCCACCCTGTATGGCCTGAACGGCACGGTCAAGCTTTCTGCTAACGTGATGCCCAGCAACGCCACCAATAAGGCCGTCACATGGAGTTCCCGCAACACCAGCGTCGCCACGGTCTCCTCGGACGGCACTGTCAAGGCCGTTGGCTACGGCACTGCGGTCATCACCGCAACGACCGTGAACGGCCTTACCTCCAACTGCACGATCAATGTAAAGAAGGAGGAGGTCACCTCCCTTACCATCGCCACCAAGCCCACCAAGACCAGCTACTATGTGGGTGACACGCTGGATACCACCGGCCTGAAGCTGACCGCCACTTACAACAACGGCACCACCCAGACCATCACCAGCGGCTTTACCTGCACGCCTACCGCATTGAGCACTGCCGGTGCGCAGACCGTTATCGTCAACTACGGCGGCAAGACTGCTACCTTCACCGTGAATGTGCAGGACGTCACGCTGTCCGGCATTGCAATTGCTTCCAACCCCACCAAGACCAGTTATTATGTGGGTGACACGCTGGATACCACTGGTCTGAAACTGACTGCCACTTATAACAACGGCACCACACAGACCATCACCAGCGGCTTTACCTGCACGCCTACTGCATTGAGCACTGCCGGTGCGCAGACTATTACCGTCAACTACGGCGGCAAGACTGCTACCTTCACCGTGAATGTGCAGGACGTCACACTGTCCGGCATTGCAATTGCTTCCAGCCCCAGCAAGACCAGTTACTATGTGGGTGACACGCTGGATACCACCGGCCTGAAGCTGACTGCCACTTATAGCAACGGCACCACCCAGACCATCACCAGCGGCTTTACCTGCACGCCTACTGCATTGAGCACTGCCGGTGTGCAGACTGTTACCGTCAACTACGGCGGTAAGACTGCCACCTTCACCGTGAATGTAGAACTTCCCGTCCTGCCTTTCGTCACGCTGACCTTTGACCCCACAGACGGCGTTCTTGATCTGGCCGACACGCCGGAAAAGACCGTTTATCCCGGCGAGGCTTACGGCCGTCTGCCGGAGCCCACCGCAGACGGCATGGTGTTCCTTGGCTGGTACACCGAATCCGGTAAGCGGATCACCTCTCTTACCACCTGTGACCTCACCGGCGATGCCACCGTCTCTGCACGCTGGGCACTGGCTTCGGCTGAGGGCTGGAGTTTTGACGAGGCCACCGGCACCCTGACGCTGGACGGCTCCGGTGCCATGAAGGAATACACCTCGGCTGCCGAGGCACCCTGGTACAGCTACCGCGATTCCATTGCGCATCTGGTGGTCAAGAGCGGCGTCACCTCCCTGAGCAGCTACGCTTTTGTTGGCTGCCAGAATCTGGCAGATATCACCCTGCCCGACACCCTGCAGACCATTGGCACGATGACCTTCTATGGCTGCGACAGTCTGAACAATGTTACCATCCCGGCCTCCGTCCGCACCATCGGCTCCTATGCCTTTGCAGATGCCCTGAGCCTGTCCCGCATCACCTTTGCCGGCGATGCTCCCGAGTTCGGCACCGGCGTGTTCACCTTCCGTAAGCTGACGGCCTACTATCCCGTTTACGCCTCCGGCTGGGAGACCGTTGTGGATGGCCGTTACGATTTCGGCGGCAGCATCACCTGGGTGCGCAGCAGTGAAAGTCTGGCTGCCGAGGAGTCTGTGCTTCTCTCCGCAGCCGAGCCTGACGACGTTCTGGCTCTGGATTGGACCCTGTAAGCGGCCGCTGCAACGAAAAGGAGTAATGTACCATGAAAAACAATAAATTTCTGCTCTGCATCGTGACAGTGCTGTTTGCCGCCTCCCTGCTGCTGACCGGCTGCTCCGATGGCCCGTCCAGTTCGTCCGGCTCTTCCAGCACTTCCGGTTCTTCCAGTTCCGGCAGCACCTCCGGCTCCTCCAGCGAGACCCCCGGCTCTTCCTCTGACAGTGAGACCCCGGAACCCGGCAAGGTCACGTTGACCTACGAGGTCTCCGGCGGCACGGCCACCGTGACCGGCGTCCACGGCAATCCCACCGGCACTGTGACCATCCCGGAAAAGACCCCGGATGGCGTCACCGTTACCCGCATCAACAGCTATGCCTTCTACAACAGCGATCTCACCGGCGTTGTCCTTCCCGACACCCTCACCTATATCGGTGACTACGCCTTTGCAGGCAGTGCGCTCAAGCAGCTCGTTCTTCCGGGCAGCCTGAAGATCGTGGGCAAGGCCGCTTTCTCCGCCTGCCGTTCCATGACCACTGTGGTGCTGAACGGCAATCCTGAATATCAGGGTTCTGCGTCCACCGGTGTTTTTTCCGGCTGTGACCAGCTGCAGACCGTTACCATCGCCAACGGCCTTACCCAGTTGGGTGACGGGATGTTTGCCCACTGCACAAAGCTTTCTGCCGTGGTGCTGCCGGACACCCTGACCCGGATCGGTGAATCCGCCTTCTTCAGCTGCCACGCCCTGAAGCGCATCACCCTGCCCGACGCACTGACCATTCTCGACAAGAATGCCTTTGCGGACTGCAAGTCCCTGCAAAGCATCCGCATCCCTGCAAAGGTGAAGTCTCTTTCCGCCAACACCTTTGTCAGGTGCCGCGCCCTGACCTCCGTCACCCTGCCCGATACCATGACCTCCATCGGCGATGGTGCATTCAGCGGCTGTATCGCACTGGAAGGGCTGGAGCTGCCGGGCAATCTGCAGCTGCTGGGCGCATCTGCTTTTGAAGGCTGCACCCACCTGAAGCAGATCGTTCTCCCGGAGGGCATCGGCACATTGGCTGAAAGTGTATTTCAGGATTGCTCTCAGCTGCAAAAGGTGTATCTGCCCCGGAACCTTTCCAAGGTATGCAACGGCGCATTCCGCTTCTCGCAGCCGCTCACCGTTTACTGGTCCGGCAGCGCAAGCGACTGGACGCGCGCCAACATCTCCATCAGCCAGTATGGCAACGACGCCCTTGTAAAGGCCAGCTTCGTTTATAATGCCGCTTCGAATGCCCTGAAGTGACCCTTTTCCGGAATGTTCTATAACCCCTGATAAAAAAGACCAGAGCGCACAGCCAAACGGCTTGTGCGGCTCTGGTCTTTTTGGTTTATTGCTATCCACCATTCTTGTGCAGCAGTTCCGGTTTTCAGGGCTTCTTTCTCAGCCGTCCCTCGATCCGGCTGCGCAGAGGGCAGTACCATGTATAGTAGCGCTTCTTCAGCAGCCGCTGCAAAACGCGGCTGACCGTGCTGGGCTTCGGCTTCCAGCTCTCGGCAAAGCGGTGGATGGAGTAGGTATTGGGTGTTACCCGGAGCTTCCGGGTGTAAATATCCATCGGGCAGAAATACTCTGCCGGAAAGATCTCCATTTCCGCGATGCTCTGCCTTGTGCCGTCTTTGCGCACGCCCAGCGTCTGCAATACCTTTGTATTCCGCTCCGGGCAGGGCGTCAGGTCCGCGCTGCCGTCTGGCTTTATAAAATCCAGTGCATCGTAATCCTGCAGCAGCGCCTGCACCACCGGGTTGCCCTTGCATGCCCCGAGCCCCAGCCCGGTGGCTACCTCGTTGTTGTTCTGAAAGCCCATAAAACCGGGCAGTTCCAGCAGCTCGTCCAGCGGGCGCACCAGCTCCACGTCCGTGTCCAGATAGACGCCGCCGTACTCGTACAGCACCGCCAGCCGCGCATAGTCCGATACAAAGGCATATCTCTTTGCCGCATACGCCTGCTGTGCATAGCGGTTTTGGCTGATCTCAAAGTTCTGCTCGTTCCACTCGATGATCTTGTAGTCCGGGCAGTATTTCTTCCAGCTTTCCATACATTTCCGGTTCTCCGGGCTGATAGTCCCGCCGCCGAACCAGCAGTAATGGATGATCTTGGGAATGCTCATGGACGCTTCTCCTTTTTTCTGCAAATGCCCCGTTTGTTACGACCTTATTTTACAAAAGGGTCATTTTCTTGTCAAGTTTCCCCGGCGTATTTTGCAGCGCCTTTCCGTAAAAAGATTGCCGCCCCGCCGCCCGGTGTGGTATACTGGGTGCAGACGGTTTTGTTTTTCCAAACCATTCACTTAAAATTCACAGCTTTTTCCAATTCTTGCATTAAAATAGAGTTGTATAATGAGATATGATAGGAGGAGTCCTGTTTTATGGCAAAGATTCTGATCGTTGACGATGAGCCCCGCATCCGGGAGCTGATCCACGAGCATCTGCAATATTCCGGTTACGTCTGCGAGGAAGCCGGGGACGGCTCTGCGGCGCTGGCACAGCTGTCCGGCGGCGGGTTTGATCTGGTGATCCTGGACCTGATGATGCCCTTTATGGACGGCATGACCTGCCTGCGGGAGATGCGCGCCCGCCACATCAATACCCCGGTCATCATCCTGACCGCCCGGGGCGAAGAGTACGACAAACTGGCCGGGCTGGAAAGCGGCGCAGACGACTATGTGGTAAAGCCCTTCTCCCCCCGGGAGCTGGTGGCGCGGGTGCGCGCGGTGCTGAACCGCACCATGCCCCGCCCCACCGAGGCCGCCGATACCATGACTTTTGGCGAGCTGACCATCGACACCGCCAGCCATACCGTGCGGGTGTCCGGCGAGGAAGTGGCCCTGACCCCCAAGGAGTTTGACCTGCTGGTATTTCTGGCCTCCAACAAGGGCATTGCCCTGAGCCGGGAAAAGATCCTGCAGAAGGTGTGGAACTACGACTACTTTGGCGAGGACCGCACCGTGGACACCCATGTAAAGATGCTGCGCGGCCATCTGGGCAAATGCCGCAGCTACATTGCTACGGTATGGGGCATCGGCTATAAGTTCGACCCCGATGCCGCCCGTTGACTGAAGGAGCGTGCGGTTCATGCGGCAAACCACCAAAGCACGGCATACCCTTGGCATCCGCGGGCAGCTGATGTGGTTTTTGTGCTTCATCTGCCTGTTTCTGCTGGGGCTGTTCTGGCTGCTGTCCACCCAGCTGCTGGAGCCTTTGTACACCAAACACATCGAGACCCAGCTCACCAATCAGGCCGACAGCATCGTAGCGCGGCTGGACGACGCCATTGCCGAGGGCAAGGTGCTGTCCAGCTGGTCTTTTGGGCAGCTTGCGGTCAACAGTGATTTTTTTGATAAGCTCACGCTGGAACTGTACACCAAAGGCTCTTTGAACAGTTTCTGCGTGGATATCTCGGACACCACCCTGCACACCATTTATAAGATCGAGAACCAGTCCTTCTGCAACCTGCACGGCACCTATCTTTCGGACTCTGCCAACAACGATAAGATCATTGCCACTGCCCTTGCCATGCGGCGCAAGTGCCGCAGTGTGGGCAGCTTTGTGCAGACGCTCAACCCGCCCCGGCTCTCCGGCTCGGCGCAGCTATTGGTAGGGCGCATTACCGCCGACGGCAGCTATACCGTGCTGGTGACCACCAGCCTTGTGCACGTTACCGAGGCCGGAAAGGTGCTCAGCACCCTGCTGCCGCTGGCGGCAGCGCTCATCTTCGGCTTTGCCATGTCGGCGGCGTGGCTGTTCAGCGAGTGGTTCACAAAGCCGCTGCGCCAGCTTTCCAGCGCGGCGCGGCAGATGGCGCTGGGCAACTACGCCGTGCAGGTGGACAACCGCCGCAACGATGAGCTTGGCGACCTTGCCCGGGACTTTAACCACATGGCCGAGGAGGTGCAGCACGCGGTGCAGATGCAGCGCGATTTGCTGGCTAACGTCTCCCACGACCTGCGCACCCCGCTGACCCTTATCAAGGGCTACGCCGAGACGGTGCGTGACCTGACCGGCAACGACAAAGCCCACCGGGACGAGCAGATGAACATCATCGTGGACGAAGCCGACCGCCTGACCGCGCTGGTGTCCAGCGTGATGGAGCTGAGCAAGGTGACCAGCGGCACCTACAAGTGCGAGCGGGTGCACTTTGACATGGGGCAGCTGTGCGATGAAGTAAGCGAACGTTACGATGCCGTCTGCGCCCAGAACGGCTGGCAATTGCAACTGGAACTGCCGGAAGAAGAACTGCCGGTCTATGCCGACCCGGATATGATGCAGCGTGCGCTGCACAACCTGCTGGGCAACGCCATGCACCACATCGGCAAGGACGACATCTTTATCCTGCGCGCCTTCCGCTGCTCTGAGGGCGTGCGGGTAGAGGTGGAGGACCACGGCCCGGGCATTGCCGCCGCCGACCTGCCCTATATCTTTGACCGGTACTACCGCTCCCGCTCGGACGCAGGCAAGCAGGGCACCGGTCTGGGGCTTTCCATCACCAAGGCCATCTTCCAGCAGCACAGCTTCCGCTTCGGCGTGCAAAGCACCGTAGGCAAAGGCACCACCTTCTGGTTCGTCATGAGCGATTTACCCTATGTGGACGACTTTGAAAGCTAGTGAAGTCCCCCTGTGATACAGAAAAAGCACCGGCAGTTTTCCTGATTTTCCAATCGGGAAACTGCCGGTGCTTTTATTATGTTCCGCTCTCTGCCGTATGGTAGATGCCAAAGGTGTTGTCCGGGGCGGGCATCTCTACCCGGGAGGCGCGGTCGTTCACCGCCCACATCATAGCGCCCATGGCACCCAGCACCACCAGAATGATGAGCCATTTTACTGCATTGGGTAATTTTTTCATCCTGTTATCCTTTCCGTAGTCTCCATGCGGCACTTCTGCCGGGCAGTGCGCAGCAGCGCAGCGGCTTCGACAGCCGAAAGCGCCTGCACCCAGCCGGGGCGCTCCCCTGCACCCGCGCCGGTGCTGCCTGCTTCGGCAAAGCCGGCCAGCGCCGTGTCGGTGCGGTCGTTCCAGCCGGCAAAGCCTTCCGGTGCAATGTGCGCCCCAAGGAGGCAGTCCAGCACCGCCGTTTTGCCGGTAGGCCGCCACGGTCTGCCCAGATACACGCTGCCCGCCGGGCAGTCCGAGACAAAATCGCAGTCCCAGAACACAAAGCCCAGCCCATCCGCCGCACCGGAGGGCGCGGTGACCCAGCTGTGCGCAAGGCCGTTGTCCACCGTGCGCAGGGTGCAGTGCTCAAACAGGGCGTCTGCCCCGCCAAAGATAAAATCAATGTCCCCGGCAATCTCGCAGGCGTGGTAATACTGCGCACTTGCCCGGCGGGGTGCCAGCACCCGCGGGCCAAGGAAGCCGTCCTTCTCCCGCTCTTTCTCCGGCAGAGGGGCGCAGAACAGGGTATCCTGATTGCCCAGCAGCCGCACCCGGCTGAACGCTGCCCGGGCGCTGTCCACATAGGCCGCGATGGCCTGCCCCGCCTTTGCGCCGGGGCCTGCATCGTTTTCAATGGTCATATCCTCCACCCGCAGCTTTTCGCCGCTGAAAAAGGCAGTATAACTGCGGAAGGTGTGGGTAGGCCGTCCGTCCGGGTGCGGCAGCTTGCCGCCGTCGTTCCATACCAGCCGGGTGGCATCCATGCCCGCGCCCACAAGGGTGATATCCTTCTTCTCACAAACCAGCTTTTCCCGGTAAATACCCGGCGCGATGCGGATGACCGCAGGGCAGTCATAGGGCACCGCCAGCACCGCCTCGGAAATGGTGGTAAACTGTCCGCTGCCGTCGGGTGCAACGTTGATGGTAAGCATAAGCCGCCTCCTGCGCCCGGCACTGCCGGGCTGAAAAATATGCTTCCAGTATACCCCTCCTTCCCGCAAATTGCAACGGAAACTCTACCGCTGTCACCCGCTCTTTTCCAGCCGGAGCACGGCGGCGGTGATATCATCCGGGCGGCCGGTCTTTTGTGCGCGGATGCGGGCGGTCTCCACCAGCGTCTCGGCAAGCTTTTCCGGTGCGTCCCCTGCCGCCGCCGAAAGCTCCACCTGCTTTGCCACCCAGCCCGCGCCGTCCACCAGCAAGCCGTCCGATACCAGCACCGCGTAGTCCCCGGCGGTCAGGTGCACCACCCGGCTCTGTCCGTTCACCCCGCCCAGCACCCCCATGGGCAGGGTAGCTTCGCCCACAGCCCGCACCCGCCCGCCGTGCACCAGAAACCCCGGGGCGGCTCCGGCCTTGAACAGCCGCGCCGTGCCTGTGTATAAGTCCACGCTGATGAGGTCCAGCGTTGCGCCGCTCTCGTCCTCGCTTTTCAGGGCCAGCGCCACGTTCACCAGCCGCGCCGCCAGTTCGGCGGTAAAGCCCGCCTTGAGCAGCCGGGCGGTCAGCTCTGCCGCCAGATTGCCATCCACCGCCGCCGGGCGTCCGGTGCCCATGCCGTCACATAGGATCATCTGCGCCGCCGTAGGGCTGCAAAATTGCTGCACCGCGTCCCCGGATACCTCACCCCGGGCGGCAGCGCTTGCCGCCCCGAACACCGCCCGCAGCGTCGGTCTTTCGCTGAACAGCAGGGTGGTCATTCCCTTGCAGGAGAGCACCTGCGGCACCTCCAGCGTGCGGCGGCAGATATGCCCCACCTCCCCCGCCAGCGCCGCCAGCTCCTGCGGGGTGAACCGGGTGCGCGGCAGGGTAACGGCGGCATGGGTGCGGCCAAGGTCGTCCAGAGTGACGGCGCACTCCTGCGGCGGGGCCCCCAGCCCGGTAAAGAACTCCGCCACCCGGCTGGATTTATAGGGCTCCGGGTCGCCGGGACGTCCCAGCTGCTCGCTGAGCACCCCAAGTGCCTCGGCTACGGCGCTGTACTGCTCGGTCAGGGCAGTGCGCATGGCCTCGGAATGGATGCGCGCTTCCTTGCGGCTGCGGTACAGCGCAAAGCTGCGCCCCGCCGCCGCGCACAGCGCCGCCGGGTGGATGCAGCGGGACAATTGCCCGGGCAATTGCGCCGCTTCCACGCTGCCATTCTGTTCCAGCAGCGGGCGCAGTGCCTCCATGCCCGCCATAGTGGCGGTGTATTCCTGCTTCCAGCAGGTCTCCCGCCGCCCGCAGTTAAAACAAAGGGTATCATGTACATTGTCTATCACCCAGCGGAAGCCCTCCCGCCGCCGGGGCAAGCCCTCGTAGACCGCGTTCACCGTTTCCGCCAGCGAGGAAAGGCTCTGCGCCACGGCTTCCAGCCGGGTGGACGCCGCCGCGCTGCGGGCGGGCGCGGGGGCGTTTTCCCCGCTCTGCGGGGTGTCTGCCGCCGGAGCCAGCCACCCGCCGGGCAGCAGACAGACCACCGCCATGCCGCCGCAGGCACTGAACAGCAGTCCAAAGGCATTTCCGGGCGGCTGCACGCAGAGCACCCCGGATACGCAGCCGCCCGCGTAGGCGGCAAGGGTCTCCACTCGCCGCCCGGGTGCCAGCACCGCTGCCGCTGCCGTGGCGCAGCCAAGCCCCGCTGCCGCCGGGGCAAGGGCAGGGTCTGCGGCGCAGAGGGCTGCGCCCAGTATCGCGCTGCCGCTCAGGGCGGCAAGCTTCTGCGCCCGGCAGCAGAGTGCCAGTTCTGCGGCGGCACACACCAGCACCCCGGGCGAGAACCACCCCCACCGCACACTGCCCAGCGCCGCCGCCACGGCTGCACCCACCAGCAGCGTGCCCATGCCCGGGCGCTCCGGGGCAAATCTGCGCAGCCCGAAGCCAATGCCCGCCGCAAGCAGGGCGTCTGCCGCGCTGTACAGCAAAAGGTCTGCCCCACCGCTGCTGCCCAGCGCAAAGCACAGCGCCATGCCGGTCAGGGTGCCGCAGCCCGCCAACGCGGCGGGCACAAACCTTTGCGGCAGCAGCCAGCGGGCTGCCACGGCTGCGCCCAGCGCACACAGCTGACACAGACTGCGCAGCGAGAGCGCCCCCAGCCCGTGGAGCAGCAGCCCCAGCGCCGCCCCTGCCGCGCAGGGCGCAAAGCAATCCTCTGCCAGCCCAAGGGTCAGCCCCAGCCCAAAGGGCATCAGCGCCCCGTACAGCACCGCCCAGCCGCCGGCAAAGCCGATGCCCACCGCCGCCAGCCGCCGCGCCGCCGGGCGCAGCATCGCCCGTGCCGCCAAAGGCGAAGGCTGCAGGCACCGCCCGTCCGAAGATAAAACACCCATCCGCTCTGTCATAATAACTCCCCGCTTTCCGGCGGGGAGTTTTGTTCTGTTCCCCGCACTTTCTGCATATACTGTAACGCGGGGCAGCGGCGCTTTTTGGCGCGGTGCATAGAACCGCCCCAAACCCGCCCAAAGACGCAAAAAAGCCCTGCGGCCGTCATTTTGCCGCAGGGCTTTGGGGGTATTTTCAACTGTTCAGCAGAAATAGCGGATCTCGCCAAAAAAGGCTGTCCATTTTTCGATCACTTCACCGCTGCGTGCTTCAATAACTGCCATAATGTTGCGCAGCACCCGGGGCGGGATCTGAGAGTTATTATTGCACAGGTAGCAGCCGCCCGCCTTGGTGATCCAGATCTTGGTGGCGTTGCTGTTGGGTGCCCCCTGTGCAACGTGCACATGGATCGGCTCCAGCGGTTCGTTCTCATTGGCCCAGAAGTAGACCCAGTAGGAACCAACCTTAAAAACCTGCGGCATTTTCCACGCCTCCTTCTTGGGAGAACTGCAAGATCAGGTGCGCGGTGGACTCCACGATCTTCTGATACCGCGCGATCTCCTCCGGCGTGAAACCGTGTATCTCCTGCCAGTCATAGCCCGGCAGCCAGCACACTGCTGAGTGGAAACAATCTTCTGCATCCGGTTTTTCAAGGTATACCTTCACACGGCCATCGGGCTTCATCTCGGAATGCACGATCTCGGTATCGTCATCCAATGTCATAAACGGGTACATCATAGGTTCCACCTCCCAGATCACTGTACTTATATTACTCAGCCGTTCAGCTTAGCAAGAGCAGCCTGCACGCGCTGCAGGGTCTTTTCGCGGCCCATCATGCAGGCAAGGTCGGTACCGCCGCCGGGGGTGCGCTGCTTGCCGGACAGGGCAATGCCCAGCGGGTAGAGCAGCCAGCCATTCTTTTTGCCCAGCTCCTCAGCCTTTGCCTTGCAGGCATCGAATACGGCATCGCGGTTCGCAAAATCCAGCGCCTCATCGCTCAGCACCGGCAGCAGGGCTTCCAGTGCTTCCTTGGCCGTTTCCGGGGTGGTCTTTTGCTTTTTGTTGGCGTACAGGCTCACGTCGTACTCCGGCATGGCGTCAAAGAAATCCAGCTGCTCGGGGATCTCGCCCAGCACCTCGCACCGGGGCTGCAGGTTTGCGCACAGCAGCTTTTTGTCAATGGCGCTGTGCACAGCGCTGTCGATCCACGGCTCGGCCTTTTTCTGGAACTCCTCGGGGCTGAGGCGGCGGATATACTCCGCATTGATAGCGCGCAGCTTGAGGGGGTCGAAGATGGCGGGAGACTTGGAAATGCCCTCCGGCGACCAGATCCTGACCAGCTCCGGCAGGGAGAAGATCTCCTGCTCGGCGTACTCGCCGCGGGGGCTCCAGCCCAGCAGGCAGATATAGTTCAGCACCGCCTCGGTCAGGTAGCCCTTAGCCACCAAGTCCTGATAGCTGGCATCGCCGTTGCGCTTGGACAGCTTATTCTGTGCGTCCTTCATCACCGGCGGGCAGTGGATATAGGTGGGGATGTCCCAGCCAAAGGCCTGATACAGCAGGTTATACTTGGGGGTGGAGGACAGGTACTCGCTGCCGCGGATGACGTGGGTAATGCCCATCAGGTGGTCGTCCACCACGTTAGCAAAGTTGTAGGTGGGCATCCCGTCGGTCTTGATGAGGATCTGGTCGTCCATCTCGCTGTTGTTCACCTCGATGTGGCCGTACACCACATCGTCAAAGCCGGTCACGCCCTCGCGGGGGATCTTCTGGCGGATGACGTAAGGCTCGCCTGCGGCAAGGCGCTTTTCCACTTCCTCCTTGGGCAGCTCGCGGCAGCAGCCGTCGTAGTGGGTCATTTCACCGGCAGCGCGCTGCTCGGCGTGCAGGGCCTCCAGCCGCTCCTCGGTGCAGAAGCAGTAATAGGCCTTGCCCTCTGCCACCAGCTGCTCGGCATACTGCTTGAACATCCCCATGCGCTCGCTCTGCACATAGGGGCCCACGGGGCCGCCGATATCCGGGCCTTCGTCCCACAAAAGGCCGGTCTCCCGCAGGGTATTGTAGATAACATCCACAGCGCCCTCCACATAGCGGCCCTGATCGGTATCCTCGATGCGCAGGATGAAGGTGCCATCCTCGTGCTTGGCCATCAGGTAGGTGTACAGGGCAGTACGCAGGTTGCCAACGTGCATATAACCCGTGGGCGAGGGTGCAAAACGAGTGCGGACTTTATTGCTCGGCATAGAAAAACGCTCCTTTATTCTCATGCAAAAAATTTGCGGATAGCTATGTTTTATTGTACTTATTCTGCGCAGATTTGTCAATGCGGGATAATATCATACGTTCACTGCTCCGCTTTTCTTTTTGTCCGCAGTATGCTATACTCAACTCAACAAATCGGAATTTGCACAATTCTTGAACTCAACACAAACTGCCATCAGTGTTGTTCCGTTGCCCGTTCTTTGCTGGTAGAATAAAACCATCAAATGAAGGAGGCAACAAGCCATGAATACAGATAAAATCTATGCAGAACAACTCGCAAACGAATATGCACTCAAGGACACCTCCAAGGTGATCGCTCTTCGCAAGCTGGATGCAAAAGCAAAGCTTCCCGCAACCGTTTTTACCTATACCTTCGGCATTATCACTGCGCTGGTAGCCGGTGTTGGAATGTGCCTTTCCATGAAGGTCATCGGCAGCGGTAGCACCACTATGTTTGTCCTCGGCGTGATTGTCGGAATTATCGGGCTACTGGGCATGGGCGTTAATTACCCCATCTACAAAAAATTGCTGGCACAGGGCAAGCAGAAATACGCTTTTGAAATCATGGAACTGGCAAAAGAAATCAGCGAGATGTAAACAACAACACGAAAGAAGGTGAGAACGATTGAATAGATCGGAAAGCAGATATTTTGCTACCGCAGCCAGAATGGACGAAGCATTTCTGACCCTTCTGGCAAAAAAGGATTTTGAGTATATTACAATCAAAGAAATCTGTGAAGTAGCAGGGGTCAATCGTTCCACCTTCTATCTGCACTATGAAACGATGTCAGACCTGCTCTCGGAGAGTGTCGGTCGTATGAACGAGCAATTTCTTGCTTCTATGGAGAAAGATTCGGATGCCTTTTCTACAAAGCTGCGGAATTGCCCGAGGGATGAATTATATCTAATTACGCCGGATTATTTAACACCATACCTCAGTTACATTAAGAACAACAAGCGACTGTTCCGCACGGCAACAGAAAATGCGGCGGTGTTGGGGATGGATAAAAGCTATGATAGGATGTTCCGTTATGTGTTTACGCCGATTCTCGACCGCTACGGTGTACTACAGCAAGATCGACCTTATATCATGGCCTTTTATATTCGGGGATTGATGGCAATTATCTCAGAATGGCTCAAGAATGACTGCGCCGATTCCATTACGTATGTTACAGGTGTGATTCAGCAGTGTGTAAAAATGCCACAAAGCGAAACAACGAACG
>ERZ1035041.144-NODE-144-length-40646-cov-5.320514_pt1 | contig 40646 bp, 37 predicted proteins | sample MGYA00520684_ERZ1035041 | MGnify/ENA primary metagenome ERZ1035041 (study PRJEB33766, sample SAMN09781699) | gut metagenome | biome: gut microbiome | host: Homo sapiens | place: Madagascar | study: EMG produced TPA metagenomics assembly of the PRJNA485056 data set... | reverse complement strand
TTTCCCCTCTCGAATTTTTGTCTAAAAAGTGTTGCACTTGACTTGACAATCTACCTACCGCCCCTAGACCAAGCAAGGATGCTTGCAGTCAGCCACACAAAGTCACTGCACGATGCAGTGGCACAAATGGCTAACACCTGTACGGGGGCTACGCCCCTGCGACCCCATTTTTATCAACGATAGAGGTTTTTTGACAGACTGAAGGCTGACGCATAATCACGTCAGCCTTTTCTGCATTTAATTTTATGTCGCTCAGTTCTTGCTCAGATATTCATCAATGCTCTGAGCCGCCTGCTTACCTGCACCCATAGCGAGTATTACCGTAGCCGCACCTGTAACTGCGTCACCGCCGGCATAAACACCCTCACGGGTTGTCTGCATTGTGTCTTCGTTAACAATAAGACAGCCTCTCTTGTTGGTGTCAAGACCGGGAGTTGTGCTTCTGATAAGGGGGTTGGGAGATGTACCGATTGACATGATAACCGTGTCAACGGGAAGCTCAAAGTTGCTTCCTTCCTTAGCGATAGGCTTACGTCTGCCGCTTGCGTCAGGCTCGCCGAGTTCCATCTCAATGCACTCCATAGCCTTTACTCTGCCGTTCTCATCACCGAGTATCTTGACAGGGTTATTGAGGTTCTTGAAGATGATTCCCTCTTCCATAGCGTGATGTACTTCTTCCTTACGGGCAGGCATTTCTTCCATGCCTCTGCGGTATACAATGTATACATTTTTAGCACCAAGACGCTTAGCACATCTTGCGGCATCCATTGCAACGTTACCGCCGCCGACAACTGCTACCGACTTGCTCTTGATGATAGGTGTATCATAATCCTCAAGATAAGCCTTCATAAGATTTGTTCTTGTGAGGTACTCGTTAGCTGAGTAAACACCGATGAGATCCTCGCCCTCGATACCCATGAATGAGGGAAGACCTGCACCCGAACCGATGAAGATAGCCTTGTAGCCCATCTCGAACAGTTCGTCAACCGACAGAACACGGCCGATGACCATGTTTGTCTTTACTTCAACACCGAGATCCTGAAGGTTTTCTACTTCCTTCTTAACTATAGCCTTGGGAAGTCTGAATTCGGGGATACCGTAAACCAGAACGCCGCCGGCTGTATGGAATGCTTCAAATACTGTTACTTCGTAACCCTTCTTTGCAAGGTCGCCTGCACAGGTAAGACCTGAAGGGCCTGCACCTACAACTGCAACCTTCTTGCCGTTCGACTGGGGCTTAACAGCCTTTGCATCGCTGTGCTTCATGTGATAGTCTGCACAGAAACGCTCAAGACGTCCGATCGAAACGCTTTCGCCCTTGATACCTCTTACGCACTTGCCCTCGCACTGATTTTCCTGAGGACAAACACGACCGCTGATTGCGGGGAGGCTGTTTGTGCTTGTGATTATCTCATACGCTTCTTCAAACTTGCCCTCTGCAACCTTCGCTACAAATTCGGGTATTCTTACGTTAACGGGACAGCCGCTTACGCAGGGCTTGTGCTTACAGTTAAGGCAACGTGATGCTTCTTCCATTGCCATTTCTTCTGTATATCCCATCGCAACTTCGAGGAAGTTCTTGTTTCTTACGTTAGGGTCCTGTTCGGGCATAGGAACCTTAGTTAATGACATATTAGGCATTTTCTTATCGTCCTTTCCTTACTGCTCAGCCTTGTAAAGTCTGCAGTGTTCTCTGTCGTGAGCTTCTTTTTCCTTGTATGTCGAGTTACGCTTCATCAGCTCGTCAAAGTTTACTAAATGACCGTCAAAGTCAGGACCGTCAACACACGCAAACTTGATTTCTCCGCCGACATTTACACGGCAGCCGCCGCACATACCTGTACCGTCGATCATAATAGGATTGAGTGATACAAGCGTCTTAATGCCGTAAGGACGGGTAACCTCACAGACAAACTTCATCATAGGTACAGGACCTATCGCAACAACGAGATCGTACTTGTTGCCTGCGTCAATAAGGCTCTGGAGCTTGTTTGTAACAAAGCCCTTTTCGCCGTATGAGCCGTCATCTGTCGTGATATAGAAGTTTGTGCTTGCCTTCTTGAATTCGTCCTCAAGGATAACTATATCCTTGTTTCTGAAGCCGGCGATTACATCAACCTCAACACCCTCGTTGAATAACTGCTTTGCGGAAGGGTAAGCGATAGCGTTACCTACGCCGCCGCCGATAACACATACCTTCTTTGCACCCTCAAAGTCTGTTGCCTTACCGAGAGGGCCTACAAAGTCGAGCAGTGCGTCGCCCTCCTTGAGCTGTGATAAAAGCATAGTAGTCTGACCTACTATCTGGAATATGATGGTAATAGTACCTTTTTCTCTGTCATAGTCTGAAATGGTAAGAGGTATTCTCTCGCCCTTTTCGTCAACACGCAGAATGATGAACTGACCTGCCAACGCCTTCTTCGCAATGAAGGGAGCGTCTACCTCCATCAGTACAACGTTTTCGTTGAGCTGACGTCTTTTGAGTATTTTATACATTGAAAAAACCTTTCCTTTCGTTATATATGGGAGCATCTGTAAAATTACAGACGCTTCAAATCGCCACACATAAGTATAGCAGATTTGCGGAAAAAATTCAAGCGTTTTCGATATTTATATATTGAATAGCACCATTACTTAAAGTAATGATGAAAATCGACCCGTTACGGCAAAAACTCTTTACATCCCCGATTTTCTGCGGCTTGAGCGACCTTGCGGCTTATACGGCATATATCGACCTTTTTCTCGTTGACAAAAACTGCATTATGAGATATAATTATAATGTTATTGTAAAATTGGGTTAAATGTGTAAAGACTGAAAAATGCCTTTATTCAAATCCGGGAGGCTTAATGAAAAAGAAAAAATCGAATAAGCTGAATCTTATTATTTGTGCAATTGCATTCGTATTCATGATTTTCTATGTGTATTTTGTGGACGGATTTGATAATCTTGTCAATTCAATCCAGAAGATAAATATCGGATTCCTGTTCATAGCGATGGGCCTTATGATAGCATACTGGCTGCTGGAGGCACTCGGCGTTCATGCGGCGCTGAGGGCTACATACCCTAAGGCAAAGTTCAGCAGAACATTTATGACGACCCTGCTCGGTCAGTATTTCAACTGCATCACTCCGTCATCAACGGGCGGTCAGCCTATGCAGGTGTATTACTTCACAAAGTTCGGCGTTCCTATGTCGCACGCAATGACATCTCTGCTGAGCAAATTCATAATGTATCAGTTTGTGCTGACAGGCTATTCCGCCGTGGTGCTTATAGCCCGTTTCAATAATTTCTCGACTGACTACGCACCGCTTATGGCGCTTGTAATTCTTGGATTCGTGATAAACACTATAGTAATAATACTGCTTTTTATGCTGGCATTTTTCAAGAAGCCCGTAAAGAAGATGGCTGTATGGGCTGTAAAACTGCTTGCAAAGATACACATTTTCAAGTTTCGCTTTATAAAGAGCGAGGAAGACAAGATAAAGAAAATCAGATCCGTAGAAGAAATTGTAGACGAATATCATGATAATTTCGTGTTCATCAAGAAAAAACCGTGGCTTATCATAAGACTGATTATTTACAATGTAATTCAGCTCACGGCTTACTTCTCGATCTCGTATGTCATTTATCTCGGATTCGGACTTTCGGGTACGGATTATCTGACGATTATTTCCTGTCAGGCATTCGTCCTGATGATTTCCGGCTTTATGCCCCTGCCGGGTGCGCTCGGTGCGGCGGAGGGGAGCTATACGCTGTTCTTCAGCAATATATTCATCGGCTCGGACGGCACAAAATATGTCGGCATCTCAACATTTATATGGAGATTCTTAACGTTCTATCTTCCGATAATCGCAGGACTTATTCTGTCCACCTTTGTCGGAAAGTTTATGAATGTCGAAGCCCCGGACAGGTCAACAATCGAACTTACCGAAGAAGAGCTTAAAGGCGATCCGATAGACTGATTGCTTAAAATTTACAAAATAATCTTACGGCAGAGGGTGTATGCTTTCTGCCGTTTGCTGTATCTGAAGCACAAAGTGAAACAAGCCGAAAACGGCTCTACGAAGCCAATGCAACCGCAAATTTACATAAAAATATTCAAAAGCAACATGAAGTTTATAGACCTTGCACGCCGATTATGCTAACATAACGACAGACAGAAAAGCTGTCGGAAAGGATATGTATATATGAGCTTAGGAACAAATATTCAGTTTTACAGAAAGCAAAAAAATATGACGCAGGAAGATCTGGCGGAGTTTATGAACGTGTCACGTCAGACTGTGTCAAAGTGGGAATCTGACACTGCGTTTCCCGAAACGGATAAGCTTATCACGCTGAGCGATTACTTTGGTTGCACGCTTGACGAACTTATCAAGGGCAGTGCAGAAGAAAACTTTACGGAAGATGCCGCAGGATATGATAAGGAAATGAACAGCTTTACAAGGGCTATCTGTCTTGGTACTGCAACTGTGCTTGCGGGTGTCACTACATTGCTTTTAACAACGGGTCTGGGACTTGATGAAACCATAGCTGCGGCGATATTCATGCTGTTTGTGACAGTTGGCACGGCGATATTTATAGTAAGCGGCATACGACACGACAGCTATGTCAAGGAAAATCCCAATATCAAGCCGTTTTACAGCGTAGAGCAGGTAAAGGCTTTCAGAAATAAATTCCCCGCTGTTATCGCCGGCGGTACGGTGCTTGTACTGTTCGGCGTAATTGCATTGATGGTAATGCAGAGCTTTGTCGGCAAGATTGCGCCCGATGTTATGACGGAGGAAAGCTTTGACGCTCTGTGCGCGGCTGTTCTGCTTTTATGTGTTACTGTTGCCGCACCGCTGTTTATATACGGCGGTATGCAGTATGCAAAGTATGATGTAGAGGAATACAATAAGGATAATAATCCCGACAAGCCGTTCGCGGACAGACTTATGTCGGCTATATCCGGCGGTATAATGCTTGCGGCGACTATTGTGCTTTTTATAATGGGATTCTGCTTTAATAACTGGGAATTGTGCTGGATAGGTTATCCGATAGGCGGTGTTCTCATCGGAATTGTAAGCTGTATATTAAATGTCGTAAAAAAATAAGCAGATACTTGCATAATTTTTGTGAATATGGTACAATTAAAAAGCGATAACTGTTACAGTTCTTACAGCAACAGCTATCGTAATAAATAATTTGAGGAATTTTCACCGTGAACCCTTTATTGATTGTATTGTATGTTTTGCTCGGACTTCTTGCGGTATATGCCGTACTGTTTCTTGTTGCGGTACTCCGTGCCGTATTTATGAAGAAAGAATTTGCGGACGATAAGCCGTTCGATCCGTATAGGGACGGTATCGACTGCGACACCCACGCAGAGCATCTGTCAAAAATAATACAAGTACCTACCGTAAGTATCCGTGGCAGAAACGATAACACCGAGATTTATAAATTCCACGACCTGCTTGAAAAGCAGTACCCGAATATCCACAGGGTATGCGAGCGTGTCGATATTGACGGAGCGTTGCTGTTTATATGGAGAGGCAAGGATAAGAACCGCAACCCGATATGCCTTATGTCGCATCAGGACGTTGTTCCTGCCGACAGCGAAAAGTGGAAGTATGACGCTTTTTCGGGCAAGATAGCCGAGGGCAAGATATGGGGCAGAGGTACGGTCGATACTAAGGGCGCATTATGTGCCATACTCGAAAGCATAGAGGAGCTTATAAAAGAGGGCTTCACCCCCGTGTGCGATGTCTATGTCGGAAGTTCCAACAACGAGGAAATAACCGGCGACGGCGCAGTAAAGACAGTCGAATATCTTTATGAAAAGGGCATACATTTCGATCTGGTTATGGATGAGGGCGGCTCGGTAATGTCATACGAGGACAGCGTCAAGGGCAGAATGGTAGCCCATAACGCTATGATAGGCATACTCGAAAAGGGCAGAGCCAACATTAAGTTCACTGCAAGGAGCAGAGGCGGCCACGCAAGCGTTCCGTTCAACAATAATCCGTTTGCAAAGCTGTCAAAGCTGATGTATATAATCGAACACAGAAACCCGTTCAAGAAAAGGATAACCCACCCCGCAAGAGTGCAGTATCACGCTATGGCACCGTATATGCACCACTTCAGACACCGCCTGCTGTACGGAAATCTGTGGCTTTTCGCACCGATAGCACCGTACATAATGCACAGGATAGGCGGCCCTGCCGGAGCAGTCGTAAAGACCACCTGCATATTCACTATGGCAGAGGGAAGCAAGGGCGCAAACGTGATTCCCGAAAAGGCAAGCGTTACCGCAAACTGTCGCTTTATGGTGCACGAGCCTTTACCTCAGTCGTATAAAAAACTCGGAAAGCTGTGCCACAAGCTTGGCATCTCTATGGAAATGCTGGCAGGCTTTGACGTACCGCCCGTTGCGGATATGAACTGCTATGCGTATAAATATGTCAACAAGAGGATAAAGGAAACCTTCGGCGATATTCCGAGAATACCTTATATAATGCTGGCAGGCACCGACTCACGTCACTATACGAAGATATGCGACTGCGTACTGAGATTCGTTCCGCTTATGATGACGGGCGCACAGCTTAACAGCGCACACGCAATTAACGAAAACCTCAGCGTAGAATCGCTTGAACGAGGAATAGTTTTCTATCACGATTTCATAAAAAATTACGGCTCAGAGCTGTAAATGGATATTACGTTATATAGCAAGCTCGGTGACAGACTGAAAGAAAAATTCTTTGCGTTCTGTGCCGAGTATCTTCCGGGCAGTGAGCGTGAAAAGATGAAGCGTTATGAAAAGATGTTTCCAAAGGCTTTTATTGCCGTGACCGAAAACGACGAAATTATCGGTGCGGTGTTCGGCTGGAGCAGAAGTGTTGAATTTCCCGACGATAAATCTTTTGCACTTGACGGAATTGCGGTAAGATACGACTGTCAGAAGAACGGCATCGGCAACAGACTGCTTGAATGTTTTGAAAAGGCAGTTGAGCAGTATGGCGCAAAGTCCGTGTCGGTAGGTTCTGCGGGCGGATATGTCGAGAAGTTCTATACAGACAGGGGATATATACCACAGTGCTATAAATTGTTGATAGACGACAAACCGGTGATTGCAAAGAAATTTAACGGTATGACGGATTATTATTCGTATGAAAGAGAAGATGACGGTGGGTTTGTCGTGATGGAGAAACAGGTACGGTAAACGGCAGAACGGTTTTTTTATAAAATTTTATTTTTAACGGACAATGTAGCTTTCTCAGTTGTATATACAATATAGCACTTAAATGCTTTTCAAAAACGGAGGTAATTACTATGTCTGAAAATTTTTCTAAGCGTTTTCTTCACAGCAAATTGGTTGGCATGATCGTTATTGCGGCAACCGTCCTTTCATGCGCCGGCTGTTCAGACGGCAATGCGCCCACTTCAGCCGTTTCAAAAACAGAAGATCCGAATGGCAGTATCGTATCGCAAACAGATAATGAAATTGTCAGATCCGATATAAGCGGATTGCAGTTCTGTGACAGTAAAAAATTCTGGGAGCAGTTCGGAACGTTCAACTATACTTACACTGATGATAAGGTTGATATAAAAAGCAATTTTGACGAGCTTGCCTGCCTTGATAAGGCAGTACAGCGGAATATACTGGAGCTTACAGATAAAGCAATAGCGCTTACCGATGAAAAAATAAACTTCTGTGACGGCTTCAAGGTTATCGGATTATCATCGGATATGACCGATGAAGAGCTTGAGCAATTTAAAACCGATGAAAAGAATTACCTCAAATTCGATTGGAGCGAAGATACAAGATGGTTTCCCGTTGATAAGAATTATCTCGGATTTGACGATGCGGACAGTATATATAAGACAGTAACCGAAGTATACACCGGAAGAACAGCCGAAGATTTTAAAAACACCACGATGGCGTATGTACCGGGATATTTCGCTCTGCCCGATTATAACAGCAATAAATTTTATATAAATGAATATTACCTGTTTACAACAAAAGAACCGTACAAGGTTTATGACAGATACTGCATAGCCCTGTATGATGATGAAAGCAAAAAGAGCTTGTCGTGTTATGTACTCACAGAAAACACCGATACAGAGAAAAAAGGAAGCTATGCAATAAGAAAAATTCCTTTCAGATATGAAAATAACCGCCTGCGTATAGTGGCGGTGCACAACAAGCAATATTATGCGAGCGGCAGTTTTGATATTGTTAACAGCACAATGTCGGATTACGGTTATGATTACAGCAAATTTGAAAATGAAATATCCGATGTCGATCTTACTCTTGTAAACGATATGAGCGAAAATACAAGAGAAGTCACAGATAATGGTGTCGAGCCGGCACCGAAAAAGAACATAGAAAACTTCATGGGGACTTTTCCTGATAGCATAACCTACAACGGAAATGAATATCTGCTTTGTGACACAGAAGAAAATTACTGGATGGACAGGAATTTTTACTACAATGGCTGTGATGCCGAAGAAACAGTTGCAGACGGTTATATCGCCAGAATATATGAAATTAAAGACGAAAACTATGATATTCTCTTGCAGAGTGATGCGCTTTTCAATATCAACGGATATTATCTTACCGATAAGGAAGTAATTGCAAATGTCATTTGCAGAGAAAACTGCGTTTATGACGGAGGTGTATTTGTTGACAGCAAAGTAAAACCGTATATGAAAAAAGATTTTGCAGAGCAAATCGAAAAGGAATATACAGATTCACGATACGGAATAACTGCCGGAATGGCATATCGTTCATTCAACGCTCCGCAGGAAGAGAAATGGGCAAATGTGGCAAAAACAGATAAGCTGATCCTTTGCGACAAAAACGGAAAGCCTTACTGTAACGAAACAAAAAGCGTTTTAACGATCGACAATATTGTACTTAAATACATTGAATATGCCGATGCTGACGCAGTGCCCGAAGACCCGAATGATGAATCTGAAAGAAAGCTTGTATATATAAGAGATGTCGTAGAGCTGACTACCGATTCAGCCGGAAGGATAATCAAGACAAGCCTTGGACTTTCTGACGAAAGCGGAGAAAGTACTCTTATATATTTCGGCTATTTGCTTATGCCGGTTGAATGTGATGAATACGGAGAAATAACTTTATTCAATATATATAAAGTAACCCCCGACGGAATAGAATTTATTAAAGAGTACAGCGGTGCTGCATTTCAGAATATATATTTTGACGACACAATGCATCGATAGTCATTTTTGACGAAAAAACAGCGTCCGACTTGCAAAAGTCATTGACAATAGCCAAAATAGATAGTATAATAATATAGTACGCAGGCGAAATTCGCCATAGCGGAATTCGGAAACACGGTAATTCACCGTAATATAACATGGAGGCTTTTGGTAATGAGAGTTTACAACTTTAGCGCAGGTCCTGCGGTACTTCCCGAAGAGGTACTTAAAGAAGCAGCAGATGAAATGCTTGACTACAAAGGAACGGGTATGTCCGTTATGGAGATGTCCCACCGTTCAAAGGCATACGACGCAATTATAAAGGAAGCAGAAAAGGATATCCGTGACCTTATGAATATCCCCGACAACTACAAGGTACTGTTCTTACAGGGCGGTGCGTCACAGCAGTTCGCCGCAGTTCCCATGAACCTTATGAAGAACGGCAAGGCTGCTTACATAATCACAGGTCAGTGGGCTAAGAAGGCATATCAGGAGGCACAGAAGTACGGCGAGGCTGTAGCTGTTGCATCATCGGCAGATAAGACATTCTCTTATATCCCCGATTGTTCCGACCTTGATATCCCCGAAGACGCAGACTACGTTTACATCTGCGAAAACAATACTATCTACGGCACAAAGTTCTGGCAGTTACCCAACACAAAGGGTAAGGATCTTGTAGCCGATGTATCTTCCTGCTTCTTATCAGAGCCTGTAGACGTAACAAAGTACGGCGTTATCTACGGCGGTGTTCAGAAGAACGTTGGTCCTGCCGGTGTTGTTATCGCTATAATCCGTGAAGACCTCATCAGAGATGACGTTAACCCCGCAACTCCCACAATGCTCAAGTGGAAGACGCAGGCTGATGCTGATTCTCTTTACAATACACCTCCCTGCTACGGTATCTATATCTGCGGCAAGGTATTCAAGTGGATAAAGAAGATGGGCGGCCTTGAGGCTATGAAGGCTCACAATGAGAAGAAGGCAAAGATTCTTTACGATTTCCTCGATCAGTCCAAGCTGTTCAAGGGTACGGTAGAGAAGAAGGATCGTTCGCTGATGAACGTACCTTTCGTTACAGGCAACGAGGAGCTTGACGCAAAGTTCGTAAAGGAAGCTACAGCAGCAGGCTTTGTAAACCTCAAGGGTCACAGAACCGTAGGCGGTATGAGAGCTTCTATCTACAACGCTATGCCTATCGAGGGCGTTGAAAAGCTTGTTGAGTTTATGAAGAAGTTTGAAGCCGAAAACGCTTGATTATAACCGTATAGGTACAGGAGGATATACCAATGTACAACGTAAAGACATTAAATAAGATTGCCGCTTGCGGTACAGACCTTCTTGACAGAAGCAAGTACACTGTCGGCGACGATATAGACAATCCGCAGGCAATACTTGTTCGTTCCGCTTCTATGCACGAAATGGAACTTGGCGATGATCTGCTCGCTATCGCAAGAGCAGGTGCAGGCGTAAACAATATTCCCGTTGACAAGTGCAGCGAAAAGGGTATCGTAGTATTCAATACTCCCGGTGCCAACGCAAACGCAGTAAAGGAGCTTGTAATACTCGGTCTGCTCATCAGCAGCCGTAAGGTAACAGCCGCTATCGACTGGGCAAAGACCTTAAAGGGCAAGGGCGACGAAGTAGGCAAGCTGGTCGAAAAAGGCAAGAGCCAGTTCGTAGGACCTGAAATAATGGGCAAGAAGCTTGGTGTTATAGGTCTTGGTGCAATCGGCGCATTAGTTGCAAACGCTGCCGCTGAGCTCGGTATGGAAGTTATAGGCGCAGACCCGTTCCTTTCTGTACAGGGCGCTCTCAACCTTTCAAACAAGGTTAAGTATGTAAAGAGCAACAAGGAAATTTTCGAAACCTGCGACTATATCACAGTACACGTTCCGCTTACTCCCGAAACAAAGGATATGATAAACGCAGACGTTATCAAGACAATGAAGAAGAACGTCCGCATTATGAACTTCGCAAGAGGCGGTCTTGTTAATGAGGACGCAGTTGTTGAGGCTCTCGCAAACGGCGGTATGGCGGCTTATGTTACCGACTTCCCCGGCGACAAGATACTCGGTGTTGACGGTGTTGTTGCACTTCCTCACCTCGGAGCATCCACTCCCGAAAGTGAAGATAACTGCGCTGTTATGGCTGCAAACGAGATCAAGGATTACCTTGAGAACGGCAACATTGTAAACAGCGTAAATCTCCCCAACGTTTCAATGTCAATGACAGGCGACGCTAAGATTTGCGTTATCCACAAGAACGTTGAAGGCCTTATCGCAAAGATTACGACCTGCATCACTGAGGCAGGTATGAACATTGAGAACATGGAGAGCAAGTCAAAGAAGGACTATGCTTATACGGTTCTTGACGTTAAGGGCAATGCAGACAGCGTAGCCGACAAGATAAGAGCAGGAGAAGCTGTGATTTCTGTAAGAGTTATCAAGTAATCAAAAACAATCAAATAAACTATGAACCGCCGTGTTTCGCACGGCGGTTTTATGCTTATGTACAGAATACACAAAAAACCGCCGATAATTTTGGCTATGTTTTATTGTTTGCTACCTTGCAACGCAAGGTATAGATGTGATATACTTAATACACACAAAAAAGAGAGGAACGGTGTATGAATCCACAACTTAAAAGAGGAACGCTGGAACTATGCGTACTGGCTCTGCTGTCAGACCGTGATTGCTACGGTTATGAGCTTGTAAATGCAATTTCGGAGAGTATCCATATCACAGAGGGAACAATTTATCCGCTTATGAAACGGCTTAAAGATGAGGGGTGCATCACCTCCTATCTTGTAGAATCAAGAGAGGGACCTTCGAGAAAGTATTATTCGCTGACCGACATTGGCAGAGAGAAGCTGTCGGTGCAGTTAAGTGAATGGTCGGATTTCTATAAGTCCGTCAATAAGATACTCGGTATTGATCTATGAAAGGGATTGAGAAATGATTTACAATACAAAAGCGGAGTTTATGGCGGCTCTGCAAAATGAAGCGGAGAGGTGTTCATTGCCTTTTGAAGAAATGTCAGAGGATTTTGAACAGCATTTTTCAGAAGGAGCAGAAAACGGTGAAACCGAAAGCGAGATATGCGAAAAGCTCGGTGAACCGACAGAAATAATAAGAGAATATGCAGATGGGACCACAGAAAATTTACAGAACGCACAAACCGATAAAACTGCGGTAGGCACGGAGCGTAAAGACAGTATAAACGCAGGAACGGTAACAGGAGTGTTACTGCTTGACCTGTTTGTATTCGACTGGGCTTTACCTACAGTGCTTGCGCTTGTCATAACATATATTGCGGTGGCGTTTGCGTTCGTAGTTTCCGGTGTGTTCAGCATTATCGCTGTATTTCTGCCGTTTGTTGCAGACAGTATCACAACTGTTCTGTTCGGCGAAATTTTCAATGTATTCGCAGGAATAGCAATACTCGGATTGGGCGGAATTATGGCGGCGTTCACACCAAACGTTATAAAAGGCTTTGTGTGTACGATTAAAGCGGTTGCAAGACTTCATATAAGAGCGTTTACAGGCAGAAAGGCGGAGTTCTGATGAAAAAGATAATACTTATAATATCAGCCGCTTTGCTGGCATTGGGGATTTTGGGATGTGCCGTTACGGCATTGCCTGTGGTGACGCAGGGAGAAAAGTATATGAACGATAAATTAGAGCAAGGTATGGAAACTTTTATATACACCTTTGAAGACAGCAAAGATAATTATGAAAGCGTACAAGATAATAAATACGTCGGTATAGATATGAATATACTGAGTGCGAAAGCCGTATTCAGCTATAACAATGACGGAAAAACAATCGTCAGGTACACTACACCGGATAAGAATAAGAAGCTTGAATGCAGGATAGATAAATGTGAGCTTATCATTCATGAAACTCAGGAATCGTTTTTATTCCCTATGCCGACATTCAACTTTGTTCCCGCAAAGATAGAAATATCGCTGCCCGAAAGATACAGATGTTCAAATAAGCTGGATTATGCAAACTTGTTTGTGACGTCGGGCTCAGTAACGGGAGATATACCATATGCGGTCAAATCTGAAATAACGCTTGCAAGCGGAAGCGTAAATGCCACTGCACAGACAGGAGAACTGACGCTTGATGTTGCATCCGGTAATGTTGAGATAACAAGCCGTTATGTTGAAAACAGCGTGATGACCGATAGTCTGAATGTAGACTGCAAGAGCGGACAAATACTGCTTAAAGATTTCAGCGCTTCAAGAAATGAATTCAGGGTAAGTTCGGGAAAGGTCGAGGCAACCGGCATAACAGGTGATATCAGATCTGATGTAAAGTCAGGCAGTCTTTCGCTATATTGCACGGAAAACGTCGGCGAGGCTGAGCTCGATATGTCAAGCGGAACAACATATATGGCACTGTCGAAAATCTCATCAGCCAAAATCGACTACAGCGTTTCATCAGGTTCGGTTGATGTCAGGATCGGCGAAAACTCAGAAACACTGACGAAAACAGGAACTGTCAAGTATTACAGTGAAGCCGCAGAGGATGGATATGATACTTATATCAAAACATCTGTTGCAAGCGGCAAATGCGTTATCGAAGAGATAAATCGGTAACCAAACCGAAAAAGGTTACAAACCGGTAACGAAATAGTTACAGTTTTGTCATAAATATTGACTTACCTTTTTTTGCATGATATATTGAAATCAGGAAAAAGAACATATCTTACAGGCGTTATACTATCTGATTCAACCCCGACAGACAGGAGGAACAAATGAAGATTGCAAAAAACATAAGTTTAGGTATCGGGATGCAAGTATTGGTGTTGCTAATGCATATACTTATTCATTTTATGGACGTTATGAACGGCAGTTTTGATGACATCCAGATAGTTTGCTCATTCGCTGCGGTAATACTTATAACGTATCTGGCGGTTCTTTGTTTTGATTTGCCCGTATACGTAATATTCTGCGGTGCGGTTATTACATTTCTGTTTGTCTTGATATTTGAAAACGAGGGGGTGTATTTATTTTACTATCTCCATAGCGGAAGTTCCCCATTTTTTAATCCCGATGTTTATACCGATGCGGTAATTATAGTATTAGAAATGCTTATTGTACAATTGCCGTCTTTCGCTCTGGCGAAATTAACAAGATTAGTCTGCAAAAAAACTAAACTGTAGTGTTTCGGTATCGGAGGTTTTATGAAGCATAATTTTACAAGCAGAAAGATTATCGGTTCGTTGTTTTTCCCGATATTAATATGTCTGATATTCGGAACTTCTTTTGTCATTTTTTCTATTGGCAAAGAATTAAACGCTTTAAGGCTCGGCTGTTTGTTCAGTGCTTTACTTGGCGGATTTCTTCCGATAGTAATTACGCTGATCACCAAAACCGATACAAGCTTTTATCTTAAAGACAGGGCTATCGTGCCGGCGATTTCTTTAGTTTTTATCTTTATTGCTTGTCTTCTGAACGAACTGTTGGATTCTATCTATTATGCATGGTGTGCTATTTTCTTGTTCGTTATTTTATCAACATTTTATTTTCTACGAAAGTGCAGAACGGGTTTAGAACGGTTAATTGTCATTATTTCAAATCCGATTCTGTACATAGCAGTGTGTCTGATATGCTTCGGTTATGATTTAACTGTATTGCTTGATTAATAATGTATATATGGGTTATACAATTATATCTGTTATGCGGCTGATGCCTTTTAGGGCTGTCAGCCGCTTTTCTGTATAATGAAAGCCCTTGTTTGTCCGCAGGTAAATGTGCGGCAGTTGATGCGCCTGCCGAACGACCGAAAAAGGTTACAAATCGGTAACAAAATAGTTACAGTTTTGTCATAAATATTGACTTGCAGTTTTTATGTGATATACTAAAAATAGGAAAGAAAATACACCTTACAATATATCAATGAAACGTAAAACTATGAAAGGACTGAAAATTATGACAAAACTATTAAAAACAATCACTACAATAGCTGCACTTGCAACTACATTAATCACGGTAAGCATTTATGCGTCCGCTCAATCGCCCGTTGACAACGGCAGTAATGCAAGGGCAGAAATGGCACAGAACGGACTTATTGCGGAGCAGACATCGGAAAGCAACGCTTTCCCCGGCTGGATAGTGTTAAGCACAGCAGGTGCGGCAGTCCTTGTCGGTGGAATTGTTGCAGGCTCGGTCATCAGCAACAGAAAGTCGAAGGATGACAAGCAGTAAGGCGATAATGTAATATGATAATGCGGACAGTCGGAAGGCTGTCCGTTTTTTGTACCTTTTCATCTTGAAACTTGCCGTAAGTTATGATAAAATCAAATTAACAGTACGGCAGACCGGATTTCAAGGAGTAATTTATGGAAAGATATAAGGATAAACAATTATCGGCTTACGAGAGAGCGGCGGCGCTTGTCGATACGCTGAGTACGGAGGAACAGGCACAGCAGCTGAAATATGACGCACCTGCCATAGAAAAGGCAGGACTTCCGTCTTATAACTGGTGGAACGAGGGGCTTCACGGCGTGGCAAGGGCAGGAACGGCTACGGTTTTTCCGCAGGCTATCGCACTTGCGGCGGCTTTCGACAAGGATATGATGTATCGTGTCGGCGAGGTGATATCCACAGAAGCGAGGGCAATGTACAACAGTGCCGCAAAACACGGCGATACCGACATATATAAAGGCCTTACATTATGGGCGCCGAATATAAATATATTCCGTGACCCACGCTGGGGCAGAGGGCATGAAACCTACGGCGAGGATCCGTACCTGACTTCAAGGCTCGGTGTGAACTTCGTAAAGGGCATACAGGGAGAAGAAACATACCTAAGAGCCGCCGCCTGCGCAAAGCATTTTGCGGTACACAGCGGTCCCGAGTCGCTTCGCCACGAGTTTGACGCAAGGGTAAGCGAGAAGGATATGGAAGAAACCTATCTGCCTGCATTCAAGGCGCTTGTAAAAGAGGGCAGGGTCGAAGGCGTTATGGGCGCATACAACAGGGTGAACGGCGAGCCTTCGTGTGCGTCTGAAAAGCTGATGGGAAAACTGCGTGAATGGGGCTTTGACGGTTATTTTGTGTCGGATTGCTGGGCTATAAGGGATTTTCATACTACCCACAAAATCACCGACACAGCACCGCAGTCTGCGGCAATGGCACTGAAGGCAGGCTGTGACGTTAACTGCGGAAACACATATCTGCATATTCTGGCGGCGCTTGAAGAAGGGCTTATAACAAAGCAGGATATACGCACTGCCTGTATTCACGCATTACGGACAAGAATAAGGCTCGGACAGCTTGACGATAACGAGTTTGACGACCTGCCGTTTGATATTATTGCCTGCGACGGCAATAAAGCGTTATCGCTTGAAGCGGCGGAAAAATCAATGGTGCTTTTGCATAATGACGGCATACTTCCGCTTGACAAAAGCAGGATAAGCTCGATAGCCGTAATAGGACCGAATGCGGACAGCCGTGCGGCATTGCTCGGAAACTATAACGGTACGCCCGACAGAAGCGTTACGTTCCTTGAGGGAATACAGGACGCTTTTGACGGCAGGGTATATTATGCGGAGGGCTGTCAGCTTTTCCGTGACAGAACGCAGGGTCTTGCACTGCCCGGCGACAGATACGCCGAAGCGGTTGCGGCGTGCGAGGCGGCGGATGTTACTGTTGTATGCCTGGGACTTGACTCTACTCTTGAGGGCGAGGAGGGCGACACGGGAAACGAGTTTGCATCGGGGGATAAGCCGGATCTCAGATTGCCTGAGGTTCAGCGTGTTCTTCTGCAGAAGCTGAAAGACACGGGAAAGCCGCTTATAATAGTTCTTGCGGCAGGAAGCAGTGTGAATACCGAATGCGAGGGAAACGCCCTTATAAATGCGTGGTATCCGGGTCAGTACGGCGGAAAGGCGCTTGCAGAGATACTTTTCGGTGAGGTTTCACCGTCCGGCAAGCTTCCTGTCACTTTCTATAAATCGGCGGATATGCTACCCGATTTCACCGACTATTCAATGAAGAACAGGACGTATCGCTTTAGTGACGATGAAAGCAACGTGCTTTATCCTTTCGGCTACGGACTTACCTATTCGCACTTTGAATGCGGCGATATTTCGTACAAGGACAATATGCTGACCGTTAATGTTACCAATACGGGAAGCAGAAGTGCGGATGATGTTCTGCAGGTCTATATAAAGAGCGAAAACGGGGTGAAAAATCACAGCCTTTGCGCATTTGAGCGTGTTTCGCTGTTTGACGGGGAAAGCAGGACGATAAACATCAATATTCCCGAAGGTGCGTTTGAAACGGTTGACGATAACGGCGTAAGAGCGATAAGAAACGGCAGATATACACTGTACGCCGGCTTCACACAGCCGACCGAACTCAGCGAGAAGCTGTACGGCGGAAGGTGCGTATCGGTCGAAGTAGGCATATAAAATAATGACGGCGGAAAAGCTTTTGCTTTTCCGCCGTATTTCAATATCTGAATCCTCCGATGAACGAAAGTGTTTGTGCGGCTGTCTGCGAGCCTTTACTCATAGCCGTTTCTATATTCCCGTCGGCAAGATAGCTTGCTATAAAGCCTGCCTGATAGCTGTCGCCGCAACCTGTGGTATCTGTTACTTCGGATACCTTGGCGGCGGCGCAATGATAAGCCGTGCCTTTTGAAAATGCGGTACTTCCGTTTTCTCCGAGCGTTACGATAAAGACCGTGTCGGGATATTTTGCGGAAAGCCGTTTCGTTTTTTCAAGCGTAGGCTCATCTCCGCTTATAAACAAAAGCGATATGCAGTCAAGGTATTTTTCTATCGTGTCAAAATCCCTGCAAATATCAAAATCAACGCTCAGCGGAAAATGCTTTTCACGGCAGCAGTCTATTACATCGTTGAAATTCGGTCCGGAAAAGGTGGTATGCACCATATCCGACGAATGCAATAATTCCTTGTCGGACGCAGACAGGGCAAAGGTCGAGAACACTCCGCCGTTCCACGAATCGTCTTTATAATAACGGTCGCCGTCTGGGGTAAGGTAGGTACGGTTCGAGGCGGTATCTCCGTTTTCCGTTCTGATATGGGTTTTGTCGATGTTGAAATCTTTTATGCTGTCAAGGACGGTTTTACCGTAACTGTCGTTTCCCACAGCGCCGATTATATAGACCTTCGCATCTGTAAGCCGTGATATTGTTGCGGCAAAATTAAGCGATTCGCCTCCGGGCATTATCGTATTGTCGAATATGTCGACGCACATACAGGTAAGAGTTGTTATTATCATAATGATCGCTCCTTGTCGGTTATAAGTATATAATACCGTTAAATCGGTTTGTAGTCAAGTATTTATAAGAAATTTTCAGATTTTACTTGACAAAGCGGCTCTCTTTGTGTATAATATATCAGGTGGCTGTAAACCAAAACAGCATTACACCGCTTGAAACGGCACAACAAAAAGGTTTGTGGGATTTACGGCTTGTAAGCCGGCAGTGAATCGCTTAAGTCTGTATGACTGTTAACGGAAATACGGACGGACAAAGGAGCGGCAAAATGTCAAAGAATATCGAAAACGCAATACTGCTCGATACCTACGGCAGTATGCTTACCGAAAAGCAATATGATACGCTCAGCCTTTACTATGACGAGGATCTGTCGCTTTCCGAGATTGCCGAGAATATGGGTATCACAAGACAGGGCGTTCACAAGTGCATACGCACAGCGGAGGAATATCTCACTCAGCTTGAGGAAACACTCGGCTTTGCGCAAAAGTACCGCAATGTCTGCGATTTATGCGACAAGCTGACGGCTCTTACAGATGAGAATGTCGGCAGTGCCGATGAAAAAGAGAAAATGAAATCTCTTATAGAAGATATAAAGAATGCGATATAAAGAGGAGGTTGGCTGATGGCATTTGAAGGACTTTCGGACAAGCTCGGAAAAGTATTCAGCAAGCTGAAAAATCACGGTAAGCTGAATGAAAAAGATGTAAAGGAAGCTATGCGTGAGGTCAAGATGGCATTGCTTGAAGCGGATGTCAGCTTCCCCGTAGTAAAGGACTTCGTTGCAAAGGTAAGTGAACGTGCTGTAGGCAGTGAGGTAATGAACAGCCTTACTCCCGCACAGCAGGTAATAGATATAGTACACGATGAGCTGATACAGCTTATGGGTACGGATACGGCAAGGATCGATTTCCCGTCTAAGCCTCCGTGCGTTATTATGATGTGCGGTCTGCAGGGTGCAGGTAAAACAACGCATACCGCAAAGCTTGCAAAGTATCTTAAAAAGCAGAACAGAAGACCGCTTTTAGTAGCCTGCGATATTTACCGTCCTGCCGCTATCGATCAGTTGAAGGTAGTCGGCGCTTCGGTTGACGCTCATGTATTTGAGATGGGACAGACAAATCCCGTGAAGATAGCGAAAGAGTCGATAAAATACGCAAAGGACAACGGTTTTGACGTTGTTATCCTTGATACCGCAGGCCGTCTGCATATAGATGAAGACCTGATGAACGAGCTTAAGGACATAAAGGCTGAGGTTCAGCCGAATGAGATATTGCTCGTTGTTGACTCTATGACCGGTCAGGACGCTGTAAACGTTGCAAAATCGTTCAACGATATGCTTGACATTACAGGCGTTATCCTTACAAAGCTGGACGGCGATACACGAGGCGGTGCGGCTCTGTCCGTTCTCTCGGTTACAGGCAAGCCGATAAAGTTTGCAGGTGTCGGCGAGAAGACAGACGACCTTGAGCAGTTCCACCCTAACCGTATGGCTGACAGAATACTCGGTATGGGCGATGTGCTTTCACTCATCGAAAAGGCAAAGGTCACGGTAGACGAGAAGGAAACACAAAAGCTTGCAAAGCGTCTGCAGGAAAACAAGTTCGATATGAACGACCTGTACGCACAGTTTGAACAGATTGAGAAGATGGGTAGCATCTCATCTCTTATAAAGATGATTCCCGGTGTTGCGGGAAAGGTCAAGGAAGAAGATATAGACGAGCGCAGAATGTATCGTACAAAGGCTATTATCTCCTCAATGACGAAAAAAGAGCGTGAAAAGCCCTCTATCATTGACGCAAAGCGTAAGCGCAGAATTGCGGCGGGCAGCGGCACAAAGGTCGAAGATGTAAATCAGCTTCTCAAGCAGTTTGACGGTATGCAGAAGATGATGAAGCAGATGGGACTCAAGGGCGGCAAAAAACGCAAGTTCCCGAAGTTCCCCATGGGCGGAATGGGCGGAATGAACGGCATGGGCGGTTTCCCGATGTAAGCCGTTCAGGATTACAGGTAATTCATAGTGGTTGACAATTAATGCTTGACAATACACTTTGATTATAAAAACTAAAACTTTAAATTTTTTATGAGGTGAACAAAATGGTAAAGATCAGATTAAGACGTATGGGCGCTAAGAAGGCTCCTTTCTACAGAGTTGTAGTTGCAGATTCACGTTACCCCAGAGACGGACGTTTCATTGAGGAAATCGGTTACTACGATCCTACAAAGGAACCCTCTGTTGTATCTATCGACAAGGAAAAGGCTGACAAGTGGCTCGCTAACGGCGCTCAGCCCACAGATACAGTTAAGAAGCTCCTTAAGATTGCTGCTGAAAAGTAATCGCTGTTTCTGAAAGGAAAATAAAATGGAAAAATTGCTTATCGCTATGGTGGAAGACCTTGTAGATGACAAGTCCGCCATCCGGGTAACAGTTGACGAGCCTAAAGAGGACGGAACTGTTGTTTATCATCTGCACGTTGCTCCCGATGATATGGGACGTGTAATAGGCAAGCAGGGAAGAATAGCTAAGGCTATCCGTACCATTATGCGTGCAGGAGCAGTAAGATACAACCAGAAGGTTATGGTTGAGATCGACTGACGCACATCTGAATTGAACGTAAAACCCCGACTTTTGATAGGTCGGGGTTTCGTTTATTAACCGAATGTTAACTTTACTGATTTTTGTTCCTGATGATTATCCGTATTCGACAGTTTTCACAAAAAATCATTTCACTTCGGCAAACGGCATTTTATTTAATTGACTTTAATTAACAGATATTATATAATAAAATCGGAGTATAGGATATTGTGGCGGAAAAAGCAATATCCAAAGACAGAATTTTAAACAGAACAGCATCATAATATTGATCATAAATCGGAGAATAATATGGAACATTTCGGAATTGAATATTGGCTATTTACGTTCTGTATATATTGTATGGCAGGCTGGGTGCAGGAATCGACTATCGAGTCGCTGTATCACAGACGGCCGATAAACAGAGGCTTTCTCAGAGGTCCCTATATTCCTATATACGGTGTCGGCGGACTGCTCCTTCTGTTTATCTGTCATCCGTTCAGAGATAACGGATTTCAGGTTTTCTTTGTGGCTCTTATTGCCTGCACGGCGCTTGAATACTTCACGGGCTGGCTTATGGAAACTATGTTCGGTAAGCAGTTCTGGGATTACAGTATGTTCAGGATAACCTATAAAAACAGAATATCACTGGTGTCCTCGCTTTTCTGGGGAGTAATGGGACTGTTTGTGACGTATGTTGTTTCGGACGTTACATTGTATGTGCTGAGCAATCTGCCGTATCGGTTCATATGTATTGCAGGTACGGTCATATCGCTGGTAATGGCGATTGATTTTCTCGGCACGGCAAGAAAGCAGATTGATGTCGATAAGCTGAGAAGCACATTCAGTATAAGCAACATAAGCACTCATATTTTGCGCTTTGATGTGATTTCGTCACGCATTCCGGGCATAAAAGCAAGAACCGGTGAAAAAAAAGAAGAGGATTCTGCCGAGTATAACGGCGATGATGAGAATGATGACTGATAAGAACACGTTTGTGCTTACAGACGATGACCGCAGATTTATAAAAACAGCAAGAAAGATACTTGCAAACGAAAAGGTACAGCAGATGAAGCAGTACACACAGCATGGCGATATTTCCACCTATGAGCATTGCCTTATGGTCTGCCTGTATGCTTATATGTATGCAAAGAGGCTTAAGCTGAAGATAAATATCGAGGCGCTTGTAAAAGGTGCACTTCTGCACGATTTTTTCCTTTATGACTGGCACGAGGGCGCATTCACAAGGGACGGTCTGCACGGATTTTCACATCCCGTGACCGCCGAGCGCAACGCAAGGAACACATTTCCTCTGACGGTAAAAGAGCGAGGAATAATAATTAATCATATGTGGCCGCTGACGTTGACCAGACTTCCGAGAAGCAAGGAAGCGTGGCTTGTATGCTGGGCGGATAAGTATTGTTCGCTTAAAGAAACATTGCTTAAAAAGCCGTATTGAAATGAATGTTAAAGCCTGCACGAACAAAAATCGTTCCGTGCAGGCTTGTGTTTTATACAATTTATTTCACAGTAAAATATTTCTGCGTGTGGCTCCGTTTGGATTTCGGTTCTGCTAAGGCGAGTATACCGTCATCGACCAGAGGGTCTACATAACGTTTTATACAATATGACACAGATGCCATTCTGAGATATTCGGCAATTTCCTTTTTTGATCTTGGGGTAACGCAGAAATCAAAACGCCAAGGATACATCCACCAATAGCATTGTTAAGCGAGGCTCCAAGGAACAATCCTGCAACTCCACACAAAATAGATACAACTGTTCTAAACTTGTTCATATTCGCCCTACATTAAATATCCTGATTCTTCTGCTTGTTACGCTTCTTGTTACACAACGAACCTAAGAGCATACCGATTGCAGAAATTATTGCACCGGCTACAATCATTCCCCAATCCGGTGCATTCAGCTTGTCAAAAGCAATGTTGTTTGCCATTTTAAATGTTCCGTATTCAGCCAGCATATACATCACTCCGAAGAAAAGGGTGAATGCCCATTTTCCTTTTTTCCAAAAGTCATTTTTGCCGATAACAATGGACACAACGAATGTAGTTACAGGAAGAATAATCCAAAGGAACATCAAACTATAACCCATAGCATCACTTCCGCTTGTAAAGAACCAGAACACAATCATGGCAATCGCCCATACAAGCATATAAGATAGGATGGTAATAATTTTGTTTCTGTTAGCGTTGCTTTTTACAACATTTGTACTTTCTTCGAGATAATCATAATAGGTCTTCATTTTTTGCTCTCCCTTCAATAAATAGTCAAGAGAGACTTCGTAGCAATCGCTCATTTTAATGACACTTATGATATCCGGATAGGATTTTTCATTTTCCCAATTTGAGATGGTCTGACGACTCACTCCCAATATTTCGGCAACCTGTTCCTGTGTCAGCTTCTTTTCAAGTCTGGCTGCCTTGATTTTACTTCCAATATCATGCTCCATGCCATGACACCTCCCTTGCACTTTTATTATAGGATAACCACCGCTTGTAGTCTACCAAACGGCTTTGACATCGCAGAAAATACGTGTCAAAATGCTTTTACATTTGCTTTTTTATTACTTCTTCGCCTTTTCCTCTAATTCAAGCAGATACCTGTCATAGTCCGCCATGAACAATCTGTCTTGAATAACACGATACTTCTCAAATTCTGTTTCAGCTTTGGACTTGGCAATCTCCGCTGTGATTTTTCCGGCATCCTGCAAAACTTCTCTGTCATCCGCCATCAGGAATAAATCCGGGCGTTTGCTCCAATCTTCCATCGTCACTGGGATATGTCGTTCTGCACGGTCTTCTAAATTGTAACATAAAAAATTAAAAAGTCAACGTTAATTATCAAAATAATATAAAATCAAAGCCTGCACATTTCAATCTGTGCAGGCTTTTTTTCACATTTCGTCTATAACTTCCGCAATCTCCGGCTCGGTGATCTGCTTAGCGTAATCATTATCGCCAAAGCACATAACATCGCCGATTTCCTTTTGGAATACCATTCTGAGCTTGCCGTCACGAACCTTCTTATCCGTATACAGCTTTCTGACCAGTGCGGTTTTGTCGATGTAATCGGGAATCGCAATGGGGAGCTTTGCACGTTCACACAGCTTTATTACACGGCTGACATTTTCGGGAGAAATATAACCGTACTTCTCACCGAGTTTCGCCTGTGCGATAAGCCCTATTGATACAGCCTCGCCGTGCAGCAGCTTGTAGTCGCTGACTGTTTCTATCGCTCTGCCGACAGTGTGACCGAGGTTAAGCACCTCACGCAGTCCTGATTCACGCTCGTCCTTCATTACGACCTTATACTTCACAGCGCAGTTATGCTCCGCTATATATTCGCAGGCGTCCTTATCGTTCACAAGTATCTTTTTGATGTTCTTTTCAAGATAATCGAACATTTCGCCATCTGCAAGGCAGGCGTGTTTTATTGTTTCGGCAAGTCCGCTTGAAAGTTGTCTTTCGGGCAGTGTTTTCCACGTTTCAATATCAAGATATACCTTTTCGGGCTGGTTGAACAGACCTATCAGGTTAGTAGCCAGAGGAGTATCGACCGCTGTCTTTCCTCCGACTGATGCGTCTGCGGCGGCAAGCAGAGTAGTGGCGTAATTGATAAAAGGTACGCCCCTGCCGAATGTACCTGCAACAAAGCCTGCAAGGTCGCTTACAACACCGCCTCCGACCGCTATTACACAGCAGTCACGGCGATAGCCCTTTTCAAGCATAGCGTCCTCGACAAACTCTTTCATCGCTCTGGTTTTCGACTTTTCTCCTTCGGGTATCACAAACATATCGGCACTGTAGCCCGCCGAAATGAGTTTTTCGTATATCCCTTTCGCATAAAGCGGCTCAACAATGCTGTCGGTAACAACGGCAAACTTCTTTATCCTACCGCAAAGCCCGTTTTTAATATCGCTTATCAGCGTGTCTGAAAGACCTCTGCCGATTTCTATGTCGTATGAGTCGTCTACTGTCTTTTTAAGTTCACAGAAAAATTTCATCGTTATTCCTCTAAGGTACCTTGTGTTCGCCTGATATTCTGTCACTTCTGAGCTGTCCGCAGGCGGCGGATAGCTCTGTGCCGAATTCTTTTCTTCGTGTAACGTTTATTCTGTTCTTTTTTAGTTCGTCATAAAACGCCGTGATGTTTTTCTCACTGCTCCTTTTAAACTCGCTGTTGGGGGACGGATTGTACGGTATAAGATTTACAAACAGCCGTGCATTTCCGATAAGTGCCGCTAACTGACGTGCGTTCTCCCTGCTGTCGTTTATTCCGTCAAGCAGTATGTATTCAAGAAGAACCTTGCGGTTTGTACGTTCGACATAGTATTTAGCCGATTCTATGACTTGTGAGATACTGTACCTGCGGTTTACCGGCATAAGCCTGTTTCTTATCTCGTCATCAGGAGCGTGCAGGCTTACCGCAAGATTACACGGCTCTTTTCGCTCTGCAAATAATTTCATCTTGTCGCACAGTCCGCAGGTCGATACGGTAATATGCTTTGTTCCTGTTTCGATTCCACCCGGAACAGTTACTATATCGAGAAAATCGCAAAGTGCGTCATAGTTGTCAAACGGCTCGCCTATACCCATCACGGTTATATTACTAATCGTTATATTCTGATGTTTTTCGACAGCGAGTATCTGACTTACCATTTCGCCGGCGGTAAGGTCACGCTGTTTTCTGAGCCTTCCGCTGCAACAGAATTTGCAGCCCATATTGCATCCGCTCTGCGTTGAGATACAGATACTGTTGCCGAACTTCTGTCGCATCAGCACCGTTTCGACCCTGCACCCGTCCGATAACTCAAAAAGATACTTAGAAGTATCTACAGATTGTAATATTTCGTCGATTTTCAACTTTCCGAAGAAATATTTGTCGGATAAAAATGCTTTTATATCGGCTGATGTAAGCGTCATTTCGTCGAAACCTGCCGCTCTGCGCTTATATATATCACGGAAAATGTTGACGCACTGAGTAGCCCTGAAGCCATTTTCGGTCAGCAGCTTCTCCGCTTGTTCATAAGTCAGCGAATATATGTCCGTCATTGGCTGTCGCCTGTTTCGGCTTCTTCCGCAAGCGATTCCTGTTCGATGTCTTCGATTATTTCACGGATTTCTTCCACGCCCTCGCCGTTCATAGCGGAAAACTCTATCATATGAATGTCCTCGGCACAGGGTATCTCATTCATAAGCGAATCTCTGCGTGCGGCACGTTCCTTCTTTGACAGCTTATCGGCTTTAGTCAGCACAACAACAAACGGTATCCCGTTGTCGATAAGGAAGTTTATCATCATTATATCGTCCGCTGTGGGAGGATGTCTGAAATCGACAAGCTGGAACACGAGCGTCAGGTTTCTGTCATCGGCAAGGTAGCCCTCGACAAGCCCTGCCCAGCGCTGTTTTTCGGATTTTGATACCTTAGCGTAGCCATAGCCCGGCAGATCCGCAAAATAGATATTGTCAACCGAATAGAAGTTGATAGTCACAGTTTTGCCCGGCATTGAGCTTACACGGGCAAGCGACTTTCTGTTCAGTATCTTGTTTATAAGGGAGGATTTTCCTACGTTGCTCCTGCCCGAAAAGGCAATCTCGGCTTTTTCCGATTTCGGAATCTGGCTGAAAAGCCCGTAGGACGTATAAAATTCTGCCTTGTTAAAATTCATGTTATATTTCCTTTACGGCATTCTTGCCCGGCTTTCTTGAAGCACGGGGCTTTGCTGACGGGAGCTTTTCATTGCTTTTCTTTGCGGCGGTAACATTCGGCTTTACAAGTGCTGTGCTAAGCACCGTGTCAATGTTTTCCGCAAGCACAAAGCTCATATTGCTCAGTATAACGTCGTCAAGCTCTTTCATATCTGCCTTGTTTTCATCGGGTATTACCACCGTCTTGATACCGGCGGAATATGCCGCCATAGTCTTTTCACGCAGACCGCCTATCGGAAGCACCTTGCCGCGAAGCGTTATTTCGCCTGTCATCGCAACATCTCTGCGTACAGGGATACCCGACAGAGCGGATACCAGAGCGGTTGTCATAGTAACGCCGGCAGAAGGTCCGTCCTTTGGAACAGCACCCTCGGGAGCGTGAATATGAATGTCCTTGTTCTTATAGAAATCGGGGTCGATCTCATACTTGCGTGAGAGCGAGCGTGTAAGGCTGACCGCAATTTTAGCGGATTCCTTCATTACATCGCCCAGTGAGCCTGTAAGCTCAATCTTGCCCGTACCCTCCATTACAAGCACCTCAAGCGGTAAAAGTGTACCGCCGACAGAAGTCCATGCAAGACCGTTCACAGCGCCGATTTCATCCTGCTTTGAGATAGTTTCGCTCGTATATTTTCTTGCGCCGAGGTAACTCTCAATATCCTTTGCCTTGATATTGATTTTATCTGCCTCGCCCGATGCGAGCTTTTTAAGCGTCATACGGCAGATTTTAGCTATGCTTCTTTCCAGCTTTCTTACGCCTGCCTCTTTGGTGTAAAAGTCGATTATCGAGTATATCGCATCGTTTGCAAAGTGTACCTGCGGCTTTATGCCGTGCTTTTTAAGCTGTTTCGGAACAAGATGCTCCTTTGCGATATGGAACTTTTCTTCTCTTGTATAGCTGCCAAGCTCGATAACGTCCATTCTGTCGAGCAGGGGAGCGGGAATAGTATCAAGCGTGTTTGCGGTCGTGACGAAAAGCACGTTGCTTAAATCTATCGGTATTTCAAGATAGTGATCCCTGAACGCTACATTCTGCTCGCTGTCAAGAACCTCAAGCATAGCGCTTGCAGGGTCGCCCTTATAGTCGGTACCCATCTTATCTATCTCATCGAACAGGATAACGGGGTTCATCGACTTTGCTTGCTTTAACGCATTGACAATTCTGCCGGGCATCGCACCTATGTATGTCTTTCTGTGACCTCTTATATCAGCCTCGTCACGCACACCGCCGAGCGAAACTCTTGCATACTTTCTGCCGAGAGCGTTTGCAATTGATTTAGCGACAGAAGTCTTACCTACTCCGGGAGGGCCGACAAGGCAGATTATCTGACCCTTCTTGTCTGCGTCCTTCCACTGATTGAGCGCAACTATTTCAAGTATACGCTCTTTTACCTTCTTCATGCCGTAATGGTCACGGTCGAGCTGCTTTTCAGCCTTTGCAATGTCAGTCTTTCCGTGTGTGTACACGTTCCACGGCATATCAAGCACTGTGTCGAGATATGTTCTGACAACAGCCGCCTCCTGCGAGCCGGGAGAAAGGTGCATCAGCTTTTCACACTCTTTTATCAGCTTTTCTTCGGTATCCTCGTCAAAACCGCACTCTTCAACCCTGTCCATATATTCAAACGCTTCAGACTGCGGATCGTCGAATTCGCCTAGCTGACGGGAAATAGCTCTCATCTGTTCACGCAGATAGAATTCACGCTGGTTCTTGTCAAGCGCTTCCTTGACTTCCTCGTTGATATCCTGTTCAAGGCGTACAATGTCAACCTCTTTTGCAAGGAACTTTACAAGCAGTTCGGCACGCTTGCGCAATGACAGGCAGGATAGAAGAGCCTGTTTGTCTTCAACTCGTAAATATACGTTGAAAACGATAAGATCGATAAGTCTTGAAAGATCCTTTTCTCCGATTATACCACGGTACAGTTCGATAGGCATTCTGGGCGACATTTCGCTGTACTGCTTGAATTCAGCGTTGATTGAACGCACAAATGCTGTCTTCTCAGCTGATGTAAGCGTATCACTTAGTTTAGGTAAAGGAGTTATATCAGCGATGAGATATGGCTCTTCCTGCGTGATACCGCAGAGCTTTGCGGTATAAAGTCCCTGTACAAGCACACGTCTTGCACCGTCGGGTGTATTCAGCGTCTGTCTTATCTCGGCAACCACACCTGTTTTGTAAAGATTATCCGCCGCAACCTCGTCAACGTCCTCGTTGATCTGTGTTACAAGGAATATCTTTCTATCGTTGTTTTCTATTGCTTCCTCAACGGCGTTTATCGAGCGTTCTCTTGCTACGTCAAAGTGCAGTATCATTTCCGGGAATATTACAAGTCCACGCAGTGCGAGTGCCGGTATTGTTAAATGTTGATTTTTCATGTTCGTCTGTCCTTTCCTGTAGTTCTGTTCTATATTTTTCTGATTTATCTTTATTATGTGGGGTTCTTATTATTATACTATATCCTGCGTGATTTTGCAAGTATACGGGACTGTAAATAAAAACCGCCGTACATCTCTGCACGGCGGTCGTTTTATAATATCCTTGTTAGAAAACAGTAGGATTACTTGCTGAACTTAGCGTCTGCAATTTCATCCATAGACTTGCCTGCATCATCATTCCATGCATACAGCTTACGGATTTCCTTACCAACCTGCTCAAGCTGCTGTTCGCCTTCGATACGTCTTACGGCATTGAAGTGTGAACGACCCATCTTGTTCTCCATGATCCAGTTGCGAGCGAATGTACCGTCCTGGATTTCGCCGAGAACCTTCTTCATTTCCTTCTTTGTTTCGTCTGTGATAAGTCTCTTACCAACCTCGTAGTCACCGAACTCGGCTGTATCGGAGATTGAATATCTCATCATCTGGAAACCGCCCTTGTAGATAAGGTCAACGATGAGCTTCATCTCGTGGATGCACTCGAAGTAAGCGTTCTGAGGATCGTAGCCTGCTTCAACAAGAGTTTCAAAGCCTGCCTTCATTAAGGCTGTAACACCGCCGCAGAGAACGCACTGTTCACCGAAGAGGTCTGTTTCTGTTTCCATCTTGAATGTTGTCATAAGTACGCCGGCTCTTGAACCACCGATACCTGCGGCATAAGCAAGACCTGTGTCAAGTGCTCTGCCTGTAGCGTCCTGGTGAACTGCAACTAAGCAGGGAACGCCTCTGCCGATTGTGTACTCTGAACGTACTGTGTGACCCGGTCCCTTAGGAGCAACCATGATAACATCAACGTCTTTGGGAGGTACGATCTGACCAAAGTGGATGTTGAAGCCGTGTGCAAATGCGAGTGTCTTGCCTGCTGTAAGGTTAGGCTCGATGCTCTGCTTGTAAAGGTCAGCCTGTCTTTCATCATTGATAAGAATCATGATGATGTCAGCCTTAGCCGATGCCTCTGCTGCTGTGTATACTTCAAAACCTGCAGCCTCAGCCTTAGCCCATGACTTTGAGCCGTTGTAAAGACCGATGATTACCTTAACGCCGCTGTCCTTTAAGTTAAGAGCGTGAGCGTGTCCCTGGCTGCCGTAACCGATTATTGCAACTGTCTTGCCGTCAAGCAGAGAAAGGTTGCAATCTTCCTGATGATAAAGTTTTGCCATTTTAAAGATCTCCTTTAAATTTGTTTTCGGAGTTTTGCCTCCGTATATTAAAGCGTGGCTTTTACAGCTTCATAGAAGCCCCGCCTTTTTGCATTGCTATAGAGCCTGTACGGACGGTTTCCTTTATTCCGTACGGACGTAAAAGTTCCTCGAACGTTTTTATACGGGGAACGCTGTCGGATAATTCAAGCGTCATCGTATTTACCGTTATGTCGGAAATTTTTGCCTTTGCTATCTCGGCGAGCGAGATAAGCTCAGCCCTCTGTGACGGCTGGCAGGCTACCTTTATAAGTACAAGTTCTCTTGATAAAAGTTCCTCCGCAGGCAGATGACGCACCTTGATAACGTCTATCAGCTTGTTGAGCTGTTTTTCAATCTGCTCCAAGGTATATGCCGTTCCGTCTGCGATAATTGTGATACGGGAGATTTTCTCGTCCTCTGTAACGCCTACCGCAAGGCTGTCTATATTGAAACCCCGTCTTGCGAAAAGTCCCGCAACTCTTGCGAGAACGCCTGCGTGGTTTTCTACAAGTATTGATATAGTATGCTTCATAGGCTCACCCTTTACAGTATAGTCTTTTCATTTTCGGCTACTCTGACCTCAAGCAGATAACAGCCCTCTGACGAGAGCATCTCGTCAATCGCCTTGTCCGCATCGGCTATATCGGTAATTCTTTTTGCAGGTATGCCGTAGCTGTCTGCAAGCTTTATGAAGTCGGGACTGCCGTCAAGGAATACCGCTGTCAGTCGGTTGTCATAACCGTTTGTCTGAAGCTCTCTTACCATACCAAGACGATTGTTGGTCATAACGATTACCTTTACCGCAATGTTATGCTGTATCATCGTCGCAAGCTCCATAAACTGCATCTGGAAGCTGCCGTCGCCGCATATTGCGACAACCTCGCTGTCCGGGTGTGCCGCCTTTGCACCGAGAGCGGCAGGAACGGAATAGCCCATTGTTCCCATACCGCCGGATGTTATGAATCGTCCGTTTTTAAGACCGATATTGTTGACAGTCCATATCTGATTCTGTCCTACGTCGGCGCTTACAACGGAATTGTCGGGGAGCTTCTGTCCGAGAAGCCGTATAAATGCCTTGGGATTAACGCATCCGTCAGGCTCGTTGTCGATCGGCTTGTCCTGCGTTTTCTTTATCTCACTCAGTTCCTGTTTCCAGTCATAATGATCGTAATTCTTCACACATTCAAGCAGCTGCTCAAGTATATTCTTTACATCGCCTACAACGGGTATCGTTGCGGCAAGGTTCTTGCCTATTTCCGCAGGGTCAACATCTATATGTATTACCGTTGCGCCCTCAAGTCTGCTTATTGCGGTGACCGCTCTGTCGCCTACTCTCGCACCGAGAAGTATCAGCAGATCGCAGTTGTTGATAGCGTAGTTTGCACTCTTTACTCCGTGCATACCTATCATTCCGTAGAACAAAGGATCGTCCGCAGGAACACTGCTCATACCCATCATTGTGTTGACAACGGGTATATCCGTTACCTGCATAAACTCTCTCAGCAGATTTACCGCACCTGCGGTAAAGATACCTCCGCCTGCACAGATAAGAGGCTTTTTGCTCTTTTCTATGGCGGCAACGGCACGCTTTATCTGAAGCTTGTTTCCCTGAACGCTGGGCTTATACGAGCGTATATCCACCGTTTTCGGATATTCAAAATCTATTACTGCCTTCTGAACGTCAAAAGGCATATCTATAAGCACAGGTCCCGGTCTGCCGGAGCCTGCGATGTAAAATGCGTTTTTGAAGATGACCGGCATTTCCGCAGGGTCTTTGACAAGATAGCTGTGCTTTACGAAAGGCTCAGCCGCACCTGTTATATCTGCCTCCTGGAAAACGTCACGTCCTATCTGTTCACAGCTTACCTGTCCTGTGATAAGCACCATAGGTATGCTGTCCATGTGGGCGGTAGCGATCGCCGTGATAAGGTTTGTCGCACCCGGTCCCGATGTTGCTATAGCAACGGCAGGCTTTCCGGTCATACGGGCATAACCGCTTGCGGCGTGTCCGCCGTTTACCTCGTGGCGTACAAGCACATGGCGTATATCCGAGCTTATAAGCTCGTCATAAAACGGACATATAGCCGCACCCGGATAACCGAATACTGTAGTTATACCCTCCGCTTCGAGAGCCTTTACCATAGCTCTTGCAACCGTCATTTTTTCTGACGCCATCTATCGACCTACCCCTTTTTGCTGTTAGTAAAATGCCATATTTTCATATAGCAAAGCCGCACGTTAAATTTTCGTGCTTATCAATAATTATAACCGCTTTATAAATAAAAGTCAAGATTTCTTTGCATATAAATAGTCGCCTTGACGGCGGTTTTCAGTTTATTTTCGCTAAATTTCCGTGCTTCGGAATGATTGTCATATTATGTGTTCGTAACGGACTGTAAAAAAATGCTGTAAAGCTTAAAATTAAGTATTTTTCTGCCGATAAATAAACAGAGTATTTGTGCCCTGAAAGCGTTTTGCTTTACACGGGCGGAAAAGAGGCTTCAAATGGCGTTTGAACATCTGTGCGGTCAGGTGATGACTGACAGTAACGGGACTACTTATATAATATCCGATACATTTTCTGTAATATATCCGGGCGATGCACACCCTGATGTATATGAGTGGAGTGATGTTGCATCGGTCAGGATAGATAAGGGAAATATAACAATAACGGCAGGGAAGCAGACATATCATATACCCGACCGTGCATTTTCGGGACGTTCGCAGTTTACGGCGGCAAAAACAATAATACTTTCCGAAATATCCGGCAGTGATACCGAATGTGATACGCCTGTAGAGATACTCCCCGATAAACGGTTCTTCTCAAATTATGATATACCCGATTCGGCAGTATTTGCAAAGGGCGAGTACAACCCGAAAGAAATACGTTCGTCATTGCTGTCGCTTGTCATAGGCAAGGTAGGCAAATTCCTGTGGTGCATAGCGCTTGCGGCAGGTGTGCTTGCAGCGGTGCTGTTCCAGATGCTTATAGGCTTTGCCGAGGATACCTGGTGGTATCTCGCAATGGGAACGTTCTTCTGTGCCGTGGGTGCAGTGGTTATAGCGTATCTTATAATGGTGACAGTGACTAAGCTGAAATATTCGGCAATGATAAAGAGCTGTACCGACAGTGACGAAACTGTCACGTTTGCAATATGCCCGGCAGGTATATCGGCGGCGGAAGACGGAGTATACAGTCCCCATGAAATAATCCGCTTCGGGATGAATGACAACTATGTGGAAACACCTTCTATGTTTATCGTGACAAGAAGAAAAGCTCCGCTTGTATGGATACCGAAAGCACTTTTTGACGGCGGTGCACTTGACAAGATAGAACAATACCTTGCGCTCGGAACGCAGGATAAGTAAGCGAAAGGGGCAAAGGTAACAATATGAGTGAAAAGATACCTCAGGTAGTATGTGAGCATATCAATATTGATGACAGCGAGGTGCTGGTTTTCTCGGTAAAGGACGGTCTTGCCAAGATAGGTATATGCCGTATGAATTCCGAGTATGATAAGTACTGCCTGTATTCCCATGACGCTCCGGTTATAGTTATAAGCGGCGGTATGGACGATGATGACGCAGACAAAGTTATCAGCGAGTACGGAAGCGCATCGGGCGGCTCGATAATCTCCGAGAGCATTGACGGCGCATACGCCAAGCTTGCGGCCGGCGGTTCACCTGAGTATGCGCTTGAGCAGTTTATGCGTCTGCTTCCTGACGGACTTTATGCCGTCACATACGTTGAAACCTATCCGACAGCAGGAGAGAGTATGTTCTTCTGGTCGGGTTACGGCGTGTCAAAGCAACTGAGAAACAGCAGCAGAAACATAAGGGTAATAGGCGATAAGGCGTACAGCGCACCGTTTCTTATACCGACCGAAAAACCATCGGCATATGACCCGTCGCTTATCAAAAAAGCTTCTGCCGAGGGACTGAGAAACGGCGACCTGTTCGGTATTTCACTGCACTTTTCGGGACTTTATTCGGTACTGCTTAAAGGACACTATGCGGCTTGTGCGGCGGCAATAGAGGGCAAACCGTTCTATACGGTACAGATACAGCCGCTGAGGGAAATCTGGAAGATAACCGATGAGAACGGCGAAAAGAAGTCGATAGGGTTTTCTTCCGCTTCTTTCCGTGTTCCGTTTGAATCGCTGACAAAAGAACAGTTGCGTATCGGGCTTACATCAAGAAAATACGTTACACCTGATACTTATGACGCTGTCAAACAGAAACTCGGTGTAGTGCCGAAATCGGGACAAAAGCGCCTGCCAAAACAGCTTGACGCTTTCTCCGAGCGCTATCCCGATGCGGATATGGTAGCGTGTGCGCAGGGTGTTGACGAGCTCACAAAGCCGATGCTTGACGCATTGCTTACAGGTCAGACCGAACTTGACGGCAAGGTCATAATTTCTGAGAACTATTATAACAGCGTTACCGCTGCGTGCAACTATCTGCGTTACCACAGCAAGGATGATTTTATCGACTTTGCGCTCAACGTTATGAGAAATCCCGAGCTTTCCGCAACGTATACCTATGTTGCGTCCTGCCTTGCAAAGGTACACGATGAAAGGATAAATCAGTTCTTCACAGAGGTCAAGAATTCGGGCGATGCGGGATACTCAAAGATAATCGGCACAGCCCGCTCATATATCGATAATTATGATAAGTATGTTGAGGTGTCGTCGGAGGACTTCTTCAACTCTCTTCCCGAACCTAAAAAGGGCAGAGAACGCAAGGAGATAATACATCTTACCGGCAATACAAAAAATTCCGACCTGCTCAGCGGTGAAACAGCAAAATTGATGGCGGCACATCTTGCTTCTATGGTGGATGCAAAGAAAGAGTAATTGCTGTTCCGATACAAAAAACAAAGGGTACTGTGATTTTTTCACAGTACCCTTAGCTGAATATTCATAACGTTAATATCCGCCGATATCGTAACCTGAGATAATCGGAAACAGTCAGAACGGCGAATTTGGTGCGGCACATTGCCGCAAAGGCGGAACTTGGTGCGGCTCACAGCCGCAAAATAAAAGGGGTACTGCTTTATTACAGCACCCCTTATTTGCATAATTGTTACGTTTATATCCGCCGATACCGTAACCTGAGATAATCGGAAACAGTCAGAACGGCGAATTTGGTGCGGCTTACAGCTACTTACTTGAAGTATCTGTTCAGCAGACCCTCAAATGCCTTGCCGTGGCGGGCTTCGTCCTTAGCCATCTCGTGAACTGTGTCGTGGATAGCATCAAGATTCAACTGCTTTGCTCTCTTAGCGAGGTCAAGCTTGCCCTGTGTAGCACCGTGCTCTGCGGCAACTCTCTTTTCGAGGTTTTCCTTAGTCGATGCGCTTACAACATCGCCTAAAAGTTCTGCGAACTTTGCAGCGTGCTCTGCTTCTTCCCAAGCTGCCTTTTCGTAATAAAGGCCTACCTCGGGGTAACCTTCTCTGTGAGCGGCTCTTGCCATAGCGAGATACATACCTACCTCTGTGCATTCGCCCTCGAAGTTTGCTTTTAAACCTGCAAGAATCTCTTCATCTTCAACTGCCTTTGCAACGCCTACCTTGTGCTCATCAGCGAACACGAGCTTATCGTTTTCCTTGAGCTCTGTAAACTTGCTGCCGGGAACCTTGCACTGAGGGCAGAACTCGGGAGGTGTATCTCCCTCATGAACGTAACCGCATACCGGACATACCCACTTTTTCATAGTAAATTACCTATCCTTTCATAGTTATAAAATCTTAATTTTCTTATTGTTGTTAGCGAAATCAGTAATGTTTACTGATTTGTTGATTTTATTATAACCGATACTTCGGCGTTTGTCAATAGGTTTTTGAAAAATTTTTTGTAAAAAATAGGTTAGTCGAGACTTACTTAGTGGACTGAGGTTTTGGAAGGGCTGGTGTGGGGCGAGTTTTGGTTGTGAGAGGGTTGTGGGGATGGAAAGGGGATTACCGTTTTCAGCCGATTAAATGCCGTTCGTGCCTTTTCGTTGCAATTTCCGAGAAAAACGATTATAATTAAATGTGAGAATATGGTTATAATTACGGTCAAGAGAAAAGGAGAGCTTATGAGAAAAACAAGCGAAAAGATATTACGGACACTGCTTGCGGTATCGGTGCTTGCAACGGCGGTGCTTTCAAGCGGCTGCCTTGACGATGAGGAGGAGATTTCCGACAGCACGTCAAGCGACAACAGGCAGACGAGTGACGGCGGCAATGCGGAAAGCAGTGAAAGCAGTGATAATAAATATGACGGAAGTGTTACGGGCAGTCGTGCGTCAAAGCTGACGTTCAGCGGTTCGGACGGGATAAGCATTACGAGAAAACAGCGTGAAGCCGAAAAGCCTATGGGCGAGGACGGCACACAGACGGTATTCGTGTATATGTGCGGAAGCGACCTTGAAAGCGAGAACGGGCTTGCGAGCGGCGACATTGAGGAAATGATCGCAGGGTCACTAAGCGAGAACGTGAAGTTCGTCATTCAGACGGGCGGTGCGGGAGCGTGGGCGGATACATACGGCATCTCTGCCGAAAAGACACAGCGTTATGTTGTGACGGGCGGAGAAATAAGCCTTATCGAAGAAAAAGAGTCTGCCAATATGGGCAAGGAGGATGTGCTTGCCGATTTTCTAAGCTGGGGTATAGAAAACTATGCGGCGGCTAAAATGGGGCTTATCTTCTGGAATCACGGCGGAGGAAGTATAAGCGGCGTGTGCTTTGACGAACTTAACGAGAACGATTCGCTGTCGCTTGAGGAAATAGACACTGCGCTTACGTCTGTATATGATAAGATGACGGATAAGTTTGCGTTCATCGGCTTTGATGCCTGCCTTATGGCGACGGTCGAAACGGCGAATATGCTTGTTCCGCACGCAGATTATATGTTTGCATCGGAAGAAACAGAGCCGGGCTACGGCTGGGATTATACCGAGATAGCGGGCTTTATGGAAAGTAATCCTACAGCGGATACAGCCGAACTCGGAAAGACGGTCGCTGACAGCTTTATGGCATCGTGCGAGGCTATCGGCGCAGGCGGCGAGGCTACGCTTTCGATAACGGATCTCAGCCGTATAGACGAGCTTGTAAAGGCAGTGAATGCCGCCGCTGAGGAAATGAACGATATTTCTTCTGACCCTGCTCTGCTCGCAGATGCGGTAAGAAGCATCTATACCGTAAGAGCATACGGCAGTAACAACGATACAGAGGGATATACCAACATGGTCGATCTCGGCTCTATGATAAAGGCTACGGTATCGGGCGACAAGGCGGACAATGTTATGTCGGCGCTTGAAAAGGCGGTAGTATATAACATCTACGGCGAGGACAAGGACGGCTCGACGGGGCTTTCGACCTACTATCCGTTCGGCGTTTCCGGATCTACCGAACTTGCCACATTCGGCAAGGTGTGCGTAAGCCCGTACTATATGACCTTCGTTGACAGAATCGCATACGGCGCACAAAACGGCAGTACAGACGGGTACAGCGGCGAAAAAACATGGCTTGCGGACGGTGCGGTGTACTGGAGCGACGGGGATTATTCCGACTATGAGAGCAACTGGGAGCATTACAATAATCAGAACGCCAATATGAATTTCTGTGGCGATAAGAGCAGTGTACAGATAGATGTCGGACCTGTTCTTGACGACGAGGGAACGTTCTACTTCAATGTTACGGATGATACTATAAATAATCTTGCGAGCGTAAACTGCTCGGTTTACCGCGTGGACGAGGAAACAGGCGAACTGCTTGAATTCGGTGTTGACCAGAGTACAAAGGTAGATTTCTCATCGGGACTTGTCGAGGACACTTTCGACGGTCAGTGGTACATGATCGAGGATAACCTCATTCCTATGTATATAGTAGAAGAAAAGGGCAGTAGCTCGGTTTACACTTCACCTATAAAGCTTAACGGCAAGGAAACCAACCTGCGTATAGCTATGGAGAGGGACGGCAATGCGTATGACATAACGGTACTCGGAACATGGGACGGCGTAAACGAAAACGGCGAGTCGGCAAGAAGCGTTGTTCCGCTTAAAGAGGGTGATGTCATTGTGCCGATATTCAACACCTACGACAGCGAGGGTAACTTTGACGGTAAAGCGGAGGGCGATGAATGCACCTACAGCGGTGACAATATGATAGAGTTTGTCAATCTGCCTGCAGGCGACTACAGATACAGCTTTGTTATAAACGACATTTACGGAAATGTGTGCTATACCGGCTTTACGGTGTTTACGACAGACGATGACGGGAATGTGTTCTTTACACCGGAGGAATAAGCAGGACGGCAAGTTGTATCAATTGCATATTTCTATTTTGAAAAAACGCTAAGTGGAGAAACCTTATGACAAACAGAATCATTACGGATATTTCGGATTTCATTTTTGTATCCGAAGAACCCCAAAAGGTCGATGCAATCTTTTTGCCGTGCGGTTCACACCCCGAACAGCCCGAATATGCCGCAGAATTATACCGCAAAGGCTTGGCTGAATGGATCGTTCCGTCGGGAGGAGTAAGCGTTAAAGAGGAAAAATGGCACGGTGTACGCTCAAAGGCTGAAATATATAACGGCGATTACCGGTCCGACTGCGAGTTTTTTACAGATGTACTTGTGAAAAACGGCGTTTTGCCGACTGTGATCATTGAAGAAAATAAATCGGGGCATACCCGTGATAATGCATTTTTCTCACGTAAAGCCGTTGATGAAAAGGGCGTAACGATAAAAAGTGCAATAATTGTTTGCAAAGCCTTTCATGCCCGCCGTTGTTTAATGCTGTATCAAATGGCTTTTCCGAATGTCGATATGATAGTCTGCCCTGTGCATTGCTATAACATTACAAAAGAAAACTGGTATACTACTGAAAAAGGCACAGAACGAGTGTTCGGTGAGCTTGCACGGTGCGGAAATCAGTTTGTAGGTGATTTCAAGACTTATCTTAATCGGATATGAAAATACTGTGCTGTTTTCAATAAAAACAGCAAGCCGTATCAAGCTCTGATTTCTTTTATGTGATAAAATAAACACTGTCGAAAGAAGCTGTACGGAGAAAAACAGATGAACGGGATAAACGAATGGTATATGAATATTCAGAATATCGTTGACGACATAGACAAGTGCATAAAAAGCGGTGAGGATGAAAGGCTGACGCTCGGAAGACTGTCGCAGGCACTCGGCTACTCGGAATATTATGTTTCAAGGAAGTTCAGCGAAATATCGGGAATAAAGCTCAGGGACTATATGCGCTACCGCAGACTTGCGTTTGCGCTGAAAGAGCTGAGAGATACCGACAAGGGTATACTTGATATTGCGCTTGACTACGGCTTTACATCTCACGAGGCGTTCACAAGAGCGTTCAAAGCCGCATACAGCGTCACTCCGAGCGCTTATCGCTCACATCCCGTACCTGTAGTTCTCCGCACGGCTATAAGACCTTTCGACTGCTATCTTTTAGGCATAGGAGGAACAGGTATGGCACAGACAAACAGCGACATTAAGGTGTATTTCGTAACGATCCCGGCTCATAAATTCCTGCATATCAGAAACTATGAAAGCATAGGATATTTTGACTTCTGGGAAAAGCAGAGCCATATTCCCGGGCAGGACTGTGAAACAATATGCGGACTGCTTGACAGTATCAAGGGCAAGCTCGATGATATGGGCGGCGATGAAGCCGATAGCGGAAGCGGTCAGGTTATGGCGTTCATAAACGAGCCTGAGGGAAGAATATGCAGCTGGGGCATTCCGCTGGCTGAGGCTTACGGCGTAAGGCTTCCTGCCGATTACAGCGGAGAGATACCAAAGCAGATGCAGATTATGGACGTGCCTGAGGGCGAGTATATCGTATTTGAACACGGACCGTTCGACTTTCAGACTGAAAACAGTGCGGTTGAAGCAAAGATAGAACAGGCTATGAAGGACTTTGACTATGAAAAGTCGGGCTACGAGCTTGACAAAACGCAGGGCAGGGTGTTTTATTTCTATCACGACTGCAAGAGATACTGGAAGTATATAAGGCCTGTGAGGAAAATCGGATAAACGAAGAACCGCCTTTTAAATAGGGCGGTTCTTCGGATTATGCCAGGTGATGCACTTGACAACGGCTTGATTTTATGCTATATTATAGATACAAAAAGAGGGAAACGACAGACGGTCGCTCCCTGATTACGATGAATAACCGCACACAGTTTGGAGAGACATGGGCGGTTATTTCTTTTTATTAAAAGAAATGATTGTGAAAATCATAACTGTG
>ERZ1035041.130-NODE-130-length-42810-cov-5.004280_pt1 | contig 42810 bp, 33 predicted proteins | sample MGYA00520684_ERZ1035041 | MGnify/ENA primary metagenome ERZ1035041 (study PRJEB33766, sample SAMN09781699) | gut metagenome | biome: gut microbiome | host: Homo sapiens | place: Madagascar | study: EMG produced TPA metagenomics assembly of the PRJNA485056 data set... | reverse complement strand
ACCGCTGCCATCAAAATACGCTTCTGTAACAGACAGCATAGACTGGTTCCAATCCTTCTCCTTTGGAGTTATATGATAAGAAGTCACATCTTCCACATTTTCTGCATTTGAATCTGGTTCTGTGACAACCATTTGAACAGCTTCCTGTTCTGTAACGCCCTGCTGTTCCAGTTCTTTGTGAAGCCATCCAAGTTTTGTTGCAAGTACGCCGGTGCTAACACCTAATATGGCAGCTACCGGAAGAAGAATACGGATTATTTTTTTCTTATTTCCTGAATTTTTGGATCTTCCTTTATCTGATTTTACAATTAGCTTCTTCGTGCTGCTCATTCTCTCATCTGGAGAATCCAAAATTCCCTTCAGAACATCTTCCATAGCTCTATCAATATTGTCCGGTATCACAGTTTCTTCTTTTAAAATTTTTCTGATTTCTTTTTCATCCATAGTCCTCACCTCCTGATCACCTTTTTTAATTTTGCTCTCGCCCTGGAAAGTTTGGTTGATACCGTATTGCTATTCATTTCAAGAAGAGCACTAATTTCCTTTACGGAAAATTCATCAAAATAATAGAGTTCCACGATTTTCCGGCTTTCTTCATCCAGACATAAAAGCAATTGTTTCCATTCGCATAGATCCAGTTCTTCACAGTGTACCCCTTCTGCGAAATTATCCAGTTCCGTGTCATGGTTCTTTTGACGGAGAATGTCTTTACATTCATTTATCAGAATCCGCATCAGCCAGGTTTTAAAATATTTCACTTCTCTTAGCCCCTGTATATTCTCATAGCAGGACAGGATCGTATTTTGCAGGGCATCTGCAATGTCCTGTTCGTTCCGAAGATAAACCCAGGCTGTCTTATACATGCTCTGCTTATTCATCCGGATCAATTGAACGAACGCTTCTTTATCTCCATTTCTAGCTGCTGTTACCAAAGCATCCATTTTATTCCCCCTTTTCGTTTTTATAACTATTAGACTTAAAATATGGGAATTTGCTTTCAAAAATTTTTTATTTTTTACAAAACAAAACACAGGCAATCGAAGCTTAACTGTCTGTGTCCTTTTTATATCTTTTCTGATGCTATAATTGTATCGTAATTATGAGTCAGTGTAAATTCATATTTATAAATGTAACTTACATTATTTGCCAAAAGAACCCCTGGAATCTATCCGAATGAACAGATACCAGAGGTTCCTCATCTCTTTTATTTCAATTTCACAAATCAGCCTTTTACAGCACCTACCATAATTCCTTTTGAGAAATACTTCTGCATGAATGGATACAGTGCGAAGATTGGAAGGGATGCAAGTACGGTGATGGTCATTCGGATTCCTTTCGGGGAAATGGATGCCATAGCCTGCGTCATGTCTGCTCCACTGGATGCATTCTTCAGCTGTTCGGCAAGTCTCTGTGCCTCATTTAAGTAGTTGTACAGTAAATACTGTAAGGTTGTCAAGTTCTCGTTTGCACGGGTATAAATATGATTGTCAAACCAGGAGTTCCACTGGCCAACCGCTACGAATACCACAACAGTTGCAATGATCGGCTTGCAGAGCGGAAGGACGATCTTGAAGAAACAGGTAAGATATCCTGCTCCGTCCAGGCTGGCAGATTCTTCCAGTGCCGGAGGAAGCTGCTCAATGTAAGTCTTGATCAGAATCATATTATACGCGGAAATAGCCGTCCCTTATTCTGATTCAGGTAATTCTCCACCCGCTTCCACTGCTGCCCGGAAAATCCTCTGCTGTTTCCAATAATATCTACCATATCCGCAAGATGGATGATCTTTGCAAACAGGGGTGTCTCCTGCCATGTTTTCCCGGTGCCGTCTGCATTTTCATAAAGCATTTTTATTATAAGCAATATTCCCCAATACTTCAATAGCCTGGGAAAAAGCTGTGCAGTGTTTTTCCAGTGCCTCATTAAGAATTAAGAGGAAAGCTGTTTTTGTCTGCCTGCGACTGTAAAGCCGTATTCGGACCAGCCGTTTTCCCATTGGCCGCGGATGAGGTAAATCATTCCTTCCCGGGCATTTTTCAGGACAAAATTGCCGTCCTCGTCTGTTTCTATGGAAGCAGTTTCTCCTTCTTCCCCGGAAGCCTCTGTGCCCAGAAAATCTGCCGGATAGGCTATAGCAGTCACTTCCACTGGCTGTTCGTCAAAATACAGTTCCATGTCTGTGGCTTTCTCTATATTCATTATCGGAAGGTCTGACCACATTGTGACCTTGGAACTGTCTGCCGTTATGGTCTGGCTCACGCCCTCTTCGTCTGTGTAAGTCCAACTGTATCCTCCCTGCATGGTCACTGCGCTAATAACGCCGTAAGACTGGGTGTAGCCTACATTCAGACAGGGAAGCTGGGAAGAATCCCTTGGGGACCAGATCTCGTCGATAATATCCTGATACTGGTCAGCGTCTGCAGGATCTCCCTGGCTGACAACTTTTATTCTGGTTACGCCGGGGTACTGGCCAGGATAGGATTCCAGCATAATGCCGTCGCCGTAAATATCCAGGAGGTTTCCCCTCTTCAGCTCCTGCCAGGTGATCTTCTTTCCGTTTTCATCCAGGATCGTGTCCGGCATGGTTATGGAAAAAACGTCGCCGTTGTTCTGGCCGATCATAAGGTGGTCATCGTCGCCAAGGGGAATATACATGGCACGAATGGGCGGCTCTTCCTTTTTCTCCAAATACTTCTGATAAAACCATGCGCCAGAGCCAATGGCAATAAGAACGACTAAGAGGACCGGGATCCAAAATTTTTTCGTTTTCATATGTGGGCTTCGCCTCCTTGTGGATTTACATTTTGCATTGTCTATTATATGATTGATACTCTGGTATCATATTATGAATGTTATTCTAACATACTATGTATGCTTCTATGTAATTTCAAGATTGCGTGCACGCTAGAGCTTGTTTGAAAAATCATTCCTGCAATCTGCACGCCCCACTTTGCGGTATATTTCACCCGAATTCGGTTGTCGCAGCCCGCTACGGCTCATCTTTATATTTTCGGCAGATCCTCATATTCCGTAAGTGCAGGACTTTGGTCGCCTACATACCAGTAATCGCAGCAATCGCCGCCAAGGGCCTCAGCTTTGGTGCGGATCAGCCGGGCGTGCATGACTTCTGCCAGGAAATGATCGGTCCGGCAAAGGTAGGGAAGCTTTCCAGAAGAACAGGGCCATCCAGCTGATGTGCACTTGCCTCGTAAAAAGAAAGGATGGTAAAAATGCTCCCGGCAGTACTGCTCGTAACATTTTCCATATTGGGATACCATGTATGCTCTTTTTTTCATTGTGGTCTTCCTTAGCCTTGCTGGCCGTTGGCCTGGCGGATCATGTCTTCCACTACAATATCAAAAATTTCGCTGATGGAATTGCAGTATTCCAGAATCTTCCAGGGCTCATTGGTGTGGAAATGGATTTTTACCAGATCCTGGTCTCTTCTCTCGATCAAAAGCTGTGTGTCGTAGCGGTATGCGAACTGATCGTCTTCCGCATCAATTGAATGTACTCCCATGTGTTTTTCCTTCCTGAAATTATTTCTTGACCCCTTTGCTGCGTCCGAAACATGCCGTAAGCCCCTCCCAAAGCTTCTGTTCCTCCACGGGCTCCATAAAAAATATTCCACACGCAGTTTAAAGGCATGAAGGGAAAAATCCAGATCACTGCACCAGATTATTTTGCATTTGGGGTGCAGGGAACGAAGATGCTCGGCAGCATTCAGCCCTGCTACCCCCGGAAGCGCCAGAAGCACAATAGCTGGTACCGTCTTTTGTATCTCTCCAAAAAACTTTTCCTGATCCTGATAAATCTGAACCAGGGGAAATATCTTTCTGTCGGCACAGTAATTCAAAATATATTCTGCATAATCCTGCCCCTTTTGTTCTTCATCAATCAATACAGCAATGCAATACACGAATCTCCTCCTTTTCCGCTTGATTTTTTCCTTCACTTGTTGAGACTAATTATATGAAAATCCAAATGTTTTTCAATTGGTTTGGCACGAAACAGTAAAAAAATGGCACGAATTGCCAGCAAGGGGAATGGTTTGGCCTGGTGTTTTGTGTTATACTGTTTTTATAAAAATTGTGATGATGGAGAAATTTTCACACGCAGGATTGTTTGAGAAATCAACCAGTCAGTGCGCAAACCGGGAGGACAATACATATGAGAATTGCAATTGTAGATGACATTGCCAGCGAGCGTACCCTGCTGCGTGACCGCCTGGAACAGCAGCTTGGCAGGCGCGGGGTTCATGCTGACCTGACAGAATTTGAAAACGGAGAGACTTTTCTGAAAGCCGCAAAGGAACGACCTTTTACCGTTTTGTTCCTGGATATTTATATGGACGGGGCAAATGGGATCGAGATTGCCAGAGAGCTTCGGGGATTTGATCCGGACTGTCTGTTAATCTTTACCACCACCTCCACAGATCATGCGCTGGATGGATTTAAGGTCCGCGCCCTGCACTATCTGGTAAAGCCTTATAACGAGAAGGAAATCTCGGAACTGATGGATGAGGTTCTTTCCCGGATTCCCGATTCCGGGAAGTACATAGATGTGAAAGTGAACGGCAGCAACATACAGGTTCCCTTCCGGAGCATTGTGTTTGCGGAGCATTTTTCCCATATGATCCACATTCATACTACAAAGACAAAAGAACTGGTTACCCGCCAGTCCTTTGAGGCCTTCCTTGCCCTGTTAAAAATAGAGCCTCGTTTTTATCAGTGCAACAGAGGTATTGTGATCAATCTGGAACACGCGGTTGATTTCGACGGAGAGGTATTCGTGATGGATGACGGGAACCAGATCCCGGTGAGCCAGAAACTTGTGAAACATGCCAGACAGACTTTCATGGAGTTTCTGTTTCAGAGAGGACACTAAAAAAGAACATTAGAGCGTGTTTGAAAAAGGCTCTAGGAAAAACTTTAAAAAAGATCTCTGAGAAAGGACATTTCCAATGGACAAAATGCTAAGACCGATTCTTGAACTTACAGTGATCATTCCAGGCTTACTGCTTGCCTATCTGCCTGTAAGGACTTACCTGCGGCAGCCATTGCACAAACTGGCAGTGTGGCTGCTTCCTTTGCTTGCAGGTTTTTGTGTATCAGGTGGTGTATTATGTTATACTTTGCAGATTACCACCTTGCCTGTGCTGATTTTTCTGCTGCCGGCAGTTATGGCTGTCTACCACAGGACTCTTCGGGTCACCATCTGGAAATCCGGCAGTATTTTCCTGGCTGTGTGCGCGGTGTTCGCCTGCGTCAACAGTCTGTCCAGGGCATTCAACGCCATTCTCACTGCAAGGCTTAACCTTGCGGAAAATGAACTGTGGTTCCGAACAGGCACAGGACTTTTCTATAATGGGATCTGCCTGCTCTTTCTTGCAGCTGCATGGTATCCTGCTTCCCATGCAGCAAGGACTATGGTGGACGATGAAAATTTCGCACAGACCTGGTATATCTTCTGGATCCTGCCTCTGATCTTCATTGCGCTGAATCTGTTCATGGTGCCAAAGTACCGGAACACCTTGTACACCGGACGGATCCTTCAGGGATATATTGTGATCAGCCTGGTTCTTCTGGTGATCCTGGTATTCTTCTACGCCATGTTTCTGCTGATAGCAAACAGCCTGAACAAAAACGCAAGGCTTGTGCAGGAGAATCATTTCCTTTCCCTGCAGCAGGCAAGATATGAGAATCTTCGCTCTGCCATTGAGGAAGCCAGACAGGCCAGGCATGATCTTCGCCATCACTTTGTCCAGCTGTCTGCCCTTGCGGAAAACGGCGATCTGGACAAAATAAAAGAGTATCTTTCCTGTGCTTCCAGCAAAATTCCAAGCCAGGATCTGCATTTTTGTGAAAATCAGGCGGCGGATGGCGTGCTTGGCTATTACTCTGCCCTTGCCAAACTGGAAAGCATTCCCTTCCATGCAAAAACGGATCTGCCTTCCCATATTGCTGTGGATGAGATTGACATGTGCCTGGTGCTCTCTAACCTTCTGGAAAACGCCATCCAGGCAAGCCAGAAAACAGAGGTTTCCCGCAGGAAAATTAACGTGGAGATTTATCTTCACTACAATCATCTGCTTCTGATCCAGGTGGAGAATACCTTCGACGGCGAAATCCGGAAGAAAAATGATATCTTCCAGTCATCCAAACGCACAGGCAATGGAATCGGAATCCAGTCCGTCCGCCACATCGCCGAAAAAACCGGCGGTGCCAGCAGCTTCACCTGTGATAACGGCGTCTTCACGGCGAAGATCATGCTGCGCCCGAGTAAAAATAACGCTAATACATAGTCGTAAAACCCTTCGGCAAAGTAGTACGTGCAGATTACAGGAATGATTTTTGGAACACGCTTTACAGCAGGTCGCTGTCTATGATCTGGTAATTGGCACGGTGTATGTAGAGAGCCTTTCCATCGATCATCAGCTTGGTCATCTTGGGGAGGTCTTCCGGGATTTCCCAATATACATTGTCGCCGGAAAATGCGGTGATAGGCTGGCCAAGCTGGGATTTGATCACCACGATCCGGGACTTGCCGAAGTAGTTCTTGTACTTGTTTATGTAGCGGGCAACTGCCGCGTTGTCTGTAAGGCCAGCGCTGCTGCTCTGGATGGCTTCCTCTGTGAAATCCACCTCCGGGTTCAGGCCGTCCTGCATGAAAATACAGGTGTCGCCGCAGCTTTCGATCTCCTTGCCGTCTATGGTAATGGTGATTACTGATGACAGGTCGTAGCCCTTGATGGCTTTGCCGGTATCATCATAGCTGACAGTTTCAATTTTATTTCCGGTGATGCTGATCTTCTTGCCAGTAGTCTCCAGAGTCTTGTTGCCGTAATTGTCATAGGTGTCTATGGTATAGCTGTTTCCCACCAGGGAACCATGCAGCTCATTGATCACTGAGTTCAGCCCGCCTATGGAACAGCCGGATGTAAGCAGGGTAAAGCTTAACAGGACTGCGGTTATGAACTTTTTCTTTTTCATATTATGAATTTCCTCCTTTGTAAAAATGCGGTGATGGCTTCATTGCTGTTCCATCACCAGAGCGTTCTTGCCGACAAATGCAATTCCAAGCTTATAGATCTTTTCCCTGGGAATTCCAGCAGCCAGAAGATCTGTCTCATAAGCTTTTTCCTCTATCTGAAGCAGCGCGTTCCTTGCAGTATCCTCGATTTCCTTCTCTTTTTTCTCGTTCATCACCTTGAATTCCAGAATAAACGCGTCCAAATCCTTCTGGAGAGGATACATGGCAATGTCATATCTTCCCATTCCGCTTTCCCGGTTGGAGACAATGCGGTACTGATCCCGCAGAGATACAATAAGCCCAAGCACCAGTCCGTGATAGAAGTTCTCCGGTGTCCGTTCAGCGGGGCCTTTGCCAGTATCAAAATAGCTCATGGAGGTATACGCCACCTCTGTGAGAATTTCACTTAACAGCTCCGTCTTATGGTTCATCAGTGCATAAACAAAATCCCTGTATACAGAATCTCCATTCTTGACCATCTCCCTGATCTGGGAGCGGAACATTCCCATCACTTCCTGATTGGTAACGGATACGTCGCATTCGGTGATCTCGCCCTTCTTTTTGACATTGTCCGCCTTGATATAGCCTACAGCCAGCAGCAGGGACCAAAGGCTGTTCTCATCTCCGTCTAAATACTGGAACGTAATATTCTCGTTGATCTCCTTGTGCACTACTTCGCCAGCCATAAGCTGCTCAATTTCATGCTTGCTGCGCATAGGATGCTTCCGGATAATATCCCCGACCAGCTTATTGCTGCTGGTATTGGTCCAGTAGGAAAGAAGTTCTCCATCTATAAGATAGTTGCAGATGGACCACGGATTATAAATATCTTTGTGACTGCCAAAGATAAAACCGTCATACATCTTCTTCACTTCCTGCATCTGGTCTACGCTCTGGCACATCAGGGCATCCTTTACCTCCTGCTCTGTGAAGCCAAAACAGTCACTGTATTCATCACAGGTTACTGTAGCTACTTTTATATTATTCAGGTCTGAAAACAGAGAATTCTTAGAGACTCTCGTTACGCCTGTAATAATCGCCCTGCTGTAATAATTATTTTCTTTAAATGCACTGTGAAACATCTGACGGCAGGTTCCGATCATCTCATCCCAGTATCCGTCTGTATAAGCTTCCAAGAGCGGCGTATCATATTCATCCAGAAGAATGACTGGCTTGGTTCCATAATGCTTGTACAGCAGTCTGCACAGTTCGGGAATTGCCATTTCTATGTTATTATTCTCACGATGCCAGAGCTTCTCCCGCATAGAGCGATATGCTTCTTTGTCCTCAGCATCCAGTATCTCGCTTTTCAAAAGTTCATTGTGAATCTCATACATGTTAAACAGGCCACTGATCATCCCCCGAACTGCCTGCGCATAATTCATCCCCTTACAGCTTCCAAAGCTTACGGAAACTGTGGGAATGGTGCCATAACACTTCCGGCTCTGCTCGCTCTTCCACACCTTCAGCTTCTCAAAATATTCCGGATGCCCGGCACATGCAGGATCCAGAAAATTCTCTACCGTACTGAGAAGAGTGGTCTTGCCAAAACGTCTCGGCCGGGTGATCAGAGTGACCTTTTCTCGGCTTCGCAGCCACTGAGTAATAAAATGAGTCTTGTCCACATAAAACTGCTGGCCGCAGGCAAAATCGCGAAAATCCTGGTAGCCGCAGCCTACCTGGGCATCCAGATAAGGATTCTCCTTCAGGATATCCTTCAGCGTCTCATAATATTTCAGAAGCCGCTTCTTCTCCTCTTCCAGACTCTTCCGCTCTTGAAATTCCAGCAGGATCTTCTCTCTGCCTTCCAGCTTCACATACACACTCTGGGACTTGCCCTGTATGGTACGCTGGATGTAAGGCTGCTTCTTCCCATTGATGGTCTTGTAGGTCAGGGTTCCCTTGGGCAGTTCTTTCAGTCGGCTGTCAATCTCCTCAAGCCGCATTTTCGGATTTTTCAGCATGGTCTTGATCCTCCTTCTTATCATTATTTCCGGTCAAAAAAATGGTTATATAAAGTTATCCCTATTATATAACTTCATATAACCATTGTAAATACTATATTAAAAATATTTTTTAATTCTAAATAATCACTCGCCCATTTTCTTAATTTCCATATTCTCTGGAAGCACCAGACTCAGAATGATGGAAATTACAAAAATAACTGCCACTACGTTCTCCGCAAATACAGACTGCACCAGAGATGGGAAAATTTCCCAGATTCCGCTCTCCCATTTTCTCAAATCCAATTTACAATTTCGGAAATCCTTACAATCAGTAAACCACAACCGCCATCACCACATACACCAGAATGGACACCAGACAGTACAGGGAGTTGGTGGTGGAAACGTAGGCGCTTCCGTCCTCGCTCTTTAAGAAAGTCTGCATGCTGAAGGTAGCTGGTGAAGACATGTAGCTGATCACCGCAAGGTCCAGAAGCAGATGGTCTCCCACTATGTAATGGATTGCCAGCAGCACTCCCGCGATCATCACCGCCTGCAGGATCACGCGAAGCACAATCGTACGGATGCACGGGGAAAGCAGCCTTTTGTCAAGCTCAATGCTGTAGCCTACAACCACCAGAATGATGGAAGTCACAGAAGTTGTAAGAATATTCTCCACACTTGTGTAGGTTCCCGCAAAAGGACCCTCCAGAATCTTCAGCACCACACCGGATAATCCCGCAAGAATGCCAAGCACGCTTGCAATAAAAGCCGGGGTGCGGATGGCGCTGGCGAACAGCTTTTTCACATCGATCTTATCACCGTTCTCCACCTGTCCCAGCATTCCCATGTAAACACTGAACCCGAACAGAAGCCCTGCAATATCCAGCACTGCGATCTGGGAAAGATTCTCCGCTCCGCAAAGGCTGGTATAAAGAGGGTAGGCCATGGAACCTCCCTCATACACACTGACCATAAAAGGCAGATATTTGCGGTAGCGCTGCTCCGGCATAAGAGGCCGCATTGCAAAGCCAAGACTAAACGAAATTACCAGCATTACAAACATAATGCCAACCAGAATCCCCGTTTCCTTATTGTAGTCGGAGGTGGCTAGGGCATGAAAAATAGCAACCGGAAGCATGATCTGGGTCACCAGAACCTTCATATTATCAATTCCGTTCTGATTCAGAAGCTTCCATTTCCGGCAGGCCATTCCCAGAAGGATCATCACCAGTACGGGAAGAACAATCTCTAAAACTTTCATCTTTATGCACTCTTTCTGAATATAAACTTTCTTATTATAATGTACTTCTTAATTGCCGTTCTGTATGATTATTCATCAAAATCTGTCTCAAATACACCCTCCGGTGTCCTCATGGTAAGCACACCCAGGTTAAAATCATCATCCATCACGGTAATGTGATACTCAAAAACCACGTCATCATCAAACTTGGATAACAAAATGTAGGTTCCGTTCTCCTTGCCCTCGATCTGATCGCAGATGTCATTGTACACATCTTCCCCGGAAATCAGGCGCGGATAGCCGGCGTCCTTAATTTTTTTCTCAATTGCTGCATATAATTCTTCCATTTTTATTTTCGCAGGATTCCCGGCCTTCGTGCCGTGAAATGCACTGCGTGCTCCTTTCTTCAAAATCTCCATCCTGTCAAAGCAAAAGCTGCCTTACTGCCGCAAACGCTCTGCGCTGCTTTTTGGTTCTGCTCTTTTTTCATTGTATAATATCCGCCCCCGGAATGTCAAACCCGTTTTATCAGTATTTTCGCAGGTTTCACAAACGCCCTTGCCTGCCATTGTGCATTTCATTTCAATTTTCGTCTTTTTTTGTCGCTTTTGTTGACTTTTTTCATAATTTTTGTTGACATTATGACCGATTCATTGTATGCTATTAATACAAAGAGGCAATCCATGATACGAGGATGTATCTGTGGGTTGCCCCAATTCGTATCTATAGGGAGGTAACACTTATGAAAATGAAACAGGTTTTAGCAACAGGTGCAGCTTTATCCATGGCTCTTTCTATGACCCCTGTCACAGCATCAGCCGCAGACAAAGTAGATGTTAACGTGATCGCTGCACAGTATGGCCAGCAGACAGCTGATTGGTGGGCAAACTTCGTTACAGAATTTAACGAGGCAAATCCAGACATCAATCTGAACGTAGAAGTTGTTTCTTGGAACGATATCTACACTGTAGTGAATACCCGTATCGCCAACGGCGAAGCACCGGATGTTCTGAATATCGACGTATTCGCTGACTATCAGGCAGACGACCTTCTCCTTCCGATCCAGGACGTTGTTTCTGAGGAAACCTACAGCAAGATGTATGACGCATTCCTTGCACAGTCCGAAGTAGACGGAACCGTATGGGCAATCCCGGATCTTGCATCTGCACGTGCTATGTACTACAACAAGGACATCCTTGATGCAGCAGGCGTTGAAGTTCCTACCACATGGGACGAGTTAAAGGATGCCTGCGAGAAGATCAAAGCTTATGACGATAGCCTTTATCCATGGGGAATCGATATGACCACTGACGAAGGTCAGGCAGCATTCGCATACTACACCTGGAACAACGGCGGCGGATTTGTTGACGACGACGGCAACTGGACACTGAACAGCGAGCAGAACGTAGAAGCAATCCAGTACGCAATCGATCTTGTAAACTCCGGCTACACCAACACCGATCCTGCTAACGATACCCGTTATGACCTGCAGGATATGTTCGGCGCAGGCAAGGTTGCTATGCTCATCGCTCCGAACAGCTTACCTACATATATCGCTACAGGCGGAAATGAAGTAAACTACGGCGTAGCTTCTATCCCGTCCAATACTGGCGAGTCTGTTTCCGCAGGTGTTATGGACCGTTTCATGTGCTTCGATAACGATTACTCTGATGAAGAGAAAGCAGCTATCACAACATTCTTCGATTATTTCTATGATGATGCACGCTACACAGAGTGGGTTGACATGGAAGGCTTCCTTCCGGCTACCAAGACTGGCGGCGAGGCTCTCGCAGCAGCTAACGAAGACATGGCAAGCTGGATTGATATCTTAGACAGCTGTAAATTCTATCCAACAGCAAAAGCTGAGTGGGCAGATGTAAAACAGGGCGTTATCAATGTAGAGCAGAACGCACTTCTTGGCGGTGATGTTCAGGAATTACTGGACGACCTTCAGTCAGAGATCGCTGGCTGATCCAGGACTGTAACATTCCCATTACGAGGATGATAATGGGCCGGACTGATTGGTCCGGTCCATTTTTTTGAAACATGGTAACTGTAACGGTACAGGCAGTTACGAAACATACGAAAAGAGAGGTATCCCCTGTGAAGAAAAAATTCAAAAAAGTGGAACCCTACATTTGGATCCTGCCAAGCGTCCTTCTGATGGCAGTTTTCATTCTGGTTCCCATTGTATTTGTATTTCGCATGGCATTAAGTGATGTCAGCAAGGCCGGCCTGATCAAAGGCTTCGCAGGCCTTGAAAACTTCCGCAAGGTAACCAGCAGCTCTGTTTTTGCCATGGTACTGAAGAACACCCTTGTGTGGACCGTTGCCGTTGTTGGTATCTCCACGCTTCTTGGCTTTATCCTTGCCATCTTACTCAACAACGAATTTAAGGGCCGTAAGCTTGCCCGTGCAGTTGTGGTTTTCCCATGGGCGACTACACTGATCGTTCAGGCAAGTATCTGGAAATTCATCATTGACACTGATTACGGTACCTTAAATACGCTGTTGATGAGGCTTGGCATTATCGACCATGCCATCAACTGGACGCCTACTGCCGGTGCATACTTTGCCTGGGAAATTGCCTGCGGTATTTTCGTTACCATTCCATTTGTAACCTTTACCGTTCTTTCCGGTTTGCAGAGTATTGACGCAAGCTACTATGAAGCTGCAGCTGTAGACGGTGCTTCCTACTGGCAGAAAATGTTCCAGATCACCATTCCCCTGGTACGTCCGAACCTGACCATCAGCACCATCCTGAATATTATTTACGTATTTAACTCCTTCCCGATCATCTGGACCATCACCAAGGGTGACCCGGCCAACCGTACCGATACCCTGGTTACTTATCTGTACAAACTGGCCTTCTACAACGGCAAGCAGGGACAGGCTGCGGCAGTATCTGTCATCGGCTTCCTGATTCTGCTTCTCTGCGCCAGCCTGTACATGGTTTCCGTACTGAAGAAAGGAGATGAATGATATGGCAGGCACCAATGCTTCAGCTAAGAAAAAAAACACCAAAAATACCGTGCTCCGGGTACTGCTTTATGTGGTAGTCATTCTGATCTGCCTTTTTACCCTGTATCCGTACTTTGTCACCGTATGTACCGCCCTTAAGAGCCGTGCGGAGATTTTCTCCATAAACGGTACCATTTTCCCTATTAAGGCCATCTGGTCCAACTTTACAGATGTGTGGAAATTAGCACCTATGAGCAGCTACATGCTGAATTCCATCGTCATTGCCGGCGGTTCTACTCTTCTGGCTATGCTCTGCGGCATTCCTGCTGCTTACGCCCTGTCCAGAATGAAATTCAAAGGCCAGACCGCATTCCTGGGATTTGTCATCGTTTCCCAGATGTTTGCCCCGGTCGTGCTTCTGATCGGTATTTACAAGGTTATGATGGCGTTCCATCTGACCAACAGCATTATCGGCCTGATCTTTATCAATGCCGCATTTAACCAGGCATTTGCCATCTGGCTCCTTCGCGGTACTTTCCTGAGCATCTCCCCGGAGATGGAGCAGGCCGCTACCATTGACGGCTGCAACCGTGTACATGCTCTTCTTCGGATCCTTCTTCCGGTTGCCGCACCTGGTATTGTAACTGCGCTTATTTTCGTATTTATCAACGCATGGAACGAATATACCGTAGCGCTGACCCTGATTTCTACCGATACCTTCAAGCCTCTGACAGTTGGTATCAATATTTTCAACGGATACAATATGATCGAATGGCAGTATCTGTTTGCTGCTTCTCTCTATGCAATTGTTCCGGTTGTTATCCTCTTCGTCGGAATCGAAAAAAATCTGGTTGGAGGACTCACTTCCGGCGGTGTCAAGGGTTGATTTTTATTTTTTTCCAAGTATAATAGAAAAAGATGCGAACACAACGAAGGGTTGCTCACGGCAGCCCTTTGTTTATGCAAGCCACCATAAATCCTGCATATATGCGGGATTCTTTGCTGTATATCCCATATTTTTTCCATGGGAAAAACAGTGCACTTTACTATTCGAATACATAAAATTCGGCACATTTCACAGATTTTTAGAATCGTCCGTTTTCACCTTGACTTTTCTGTAAAATCCTGTAATATTGTTAGTGCACAACATTTAGTGGTTTAAATACTTTTCAGACACAATATATGGAGGGATTTGATAAATATGAGCACAGAAGTCAATGCAAACGTCATTAAGCGAAATGGCGTGGAGGTCATCTTTGATAAGGCGAAGATCATCAACGCAGTACAGAAAGCCAATGAGGAGGTTCCCAAGCTCCATCAGCTGAGCCAGTACCAGATTACGGCGCTTGCAGATACGATTGCCACCCGTGCTCTGGAGTCCTCACACGCAGTGAATGTAGAAGACATTCAGGATATGGTTGAGACCGGCATTATGGAGATGCGAGGCTATGAGGTTGCCCAGAAGTACGTGCGTTACCGCTACAAGAGAGAGCTGACCCGCAAGTCCAATACCACAGACGATAATATCCTCTCTCTTCTTGACCAGATCAATGAGAATGCCAAGCAGGAGAACTCCAATAAGAATCCTACCATCAACTCCACACAGCGTGATTATATGGCAGGCGAAGTCAGCAAGGACCTGACCATGCGTGTGCTTCTTCCGGAGGAGATCGTGAAGGCTCACGACGAGGGAATCATCCATTTCCACGATTCCGATTACTATGCGCAGCGTGAGCACAACTGTGACCTGATCAATCTTCAGGACATGCTCCAGAACGGCACCGTCATCAGCCAGACACTGATCGAGAAGCCCCACAGCTTCTTTACCGCCTGCAACGTTACCACACAGATCGTAGCCCAGGTAGCCAGTAACCAGTACGGCGGACAGTCCTTCTCCCTGGCACACTTAGCTCCGTTCGTTGATATCAGCCGTCAGAAGATCCGCAATAAAGTGATCGAGGAGCGTAAGGAATGCGGTGAGCCTATGGACGAGGAAATCATCCGCAAGGTTTCCGAGCGCAGACTGAAGGACGAGATCCAGAGCGGTATCCAGACCATCCAGTATCAGCTGATCACTCTTATGACCTGTAACGGACAGGCTCCGTTTGTGACTATTTTCATGTATCTGGACGAGGTTCCGGAGGGACGTACCCGTGATGATCTGGCTCTGATCATTGAAGAGGTAATGAAGCAGCGTATGCAGGGCGTTAAGAATGAGCGCGGCGCATGGATCACTCCTGCTTTCCCGAAGCTGATCTACGTTCTGGATGAGGACAACATCCACGAGGATTCCAAGTACTGGTACCTCACTGAGATTGCTGCCAAATGTACCGCCAAGCGTATGGTTCCGGACTACATTTCCGCTAAGATCATGCGCCAGCTGAAGAACGGCAATGTATACACCTGCATGGGATGCCGCTCCTTCCTTACCGTTGAGGAGAAACAGAAGAACCCGGACGGTTCCTACAAATTCTACGGCCGTTTCAATCAGGGCGTTGTGACCATCAACCTTGTTGATGTGGCATGCTCCTCTGAGGGTGATTTCGATAAATTCTGGGAGATCCTGGAGGATCGCCTTGAGCTTTGCCACAGAGCACTTCGCTGCAGACATGAGCGTCTTCTTGGAACGGTTTCCGATGTTGCCCCGATCCTGTGGCAGTACGGTGCGCTTGCCCGTCTTAAGAAGGGTGAGACCATTGACAAGCTCCTTTACGATGGATATTCCACTATTTCCCTTGGATATGCTGGTATCCACGAAATGTGCATGAGAATGTACGGCAAGTCTCATACAGATCCTGAGGTTCGTCCATTTGCCATGAAGGTCATGCAGCGTCTCAATGACAAATGCGCAGAATGGAAAGCAGCTGAGAACATCAGCTACTCTGTATACGGAACTCCGATGGAGTCCACCACCTACCGTTTTGCCAAATGTCTCCAGAAGCGTTTTGGTATTATTCCAGGCGTTACAGACAAGAATTATATTACAAACAGCTATCACGTTCACGTTACCGAGGAGATTGACGCATTCTCCAAGCTGAAATTCGAATCCGAATTCCAGAAGCTTTCCCCGGGAGGTGCCATCAGCTACGTGGAAGTTCCGAACATGAAGCAGAACATTCCGGCAGTTCTCTCTGTTATGAAGTTTATCTATGACAACATCATGTACGCAGAGCTGAATACCAAGAGCGATTTCTGTGATGTTTGCGGATATGACGGAGAGATCCAGATTAAAGAGGACGAGAACGGCAAGCTGATCTGGGAGTGCCCGAACTGCGGCAACCGCAATCAGGACAAGATGAGCGTTGCCAGAAGAACCTGCGGTTATATTGGAACACAGTTCTGGAACCAGGGACGTACACAGGAGATTAAGGATCGCGTGCTGCATCTGTAAAATAATCTAAGCAATGCAGTTAGCGCAGATACTATGAATTATGAACAAATCCGGACAGTTTTCTAAATTGAATGATTTTGATTTCTGTCCGGGTTTGTTTTATATAGACACCGGGATCAGGCGTCACAAGGCAATATATATTGTACATACTTCTTTCTTCTTTTTATTTTAAAGAAATAAACACTTCTTCCAGAGGTAGTTAAAGAGGTATAAAGGAAATCTAATTTTGAAATCATTCGCGGCATTTTAGAGCGTGTTTGAAAAAGGCTTTCTGCAAGATGTGCGTCACAATTTGTGGGAGATTTTGTCCGGATGAAGGCGCCGTAGCGGGCTACGGCAACTGAATTCGGGCAAAATCTCCCGCAAAGTGGGGCGTGCAGATTGCGGGAATGATTTTTCAAATACGCTCTAGGCCACACAAATGAGGGAATTACGTTATGAACTATGGAAATATTAAATCTTACGACATTGCAGACGGTACCGGGGTGCGGGTAAGCCTGTTTGTATCCGGATGCCGACATCACTGCAAGGGCTGCTTTAACGCCCCTACCTGGGATTTTAATTATGGGAAGCCATACACAAGGGAAACACAGGACAAGATTCTGGAACTGCTGGCACCGTCTTATATAGAGGGCTTCTCTTTACTTGGCGGTGAACCCTTTGAGCCGGAGAACCAGCCGGTCCTGGCAGAGCTTCTGGAAGAGATCAAGAGCACTTACCCGGAGAAATCCATCTGGTGCTACAGCGGATATCTTTTCGATAAGGACCTGGCTCCTGGAGGCAAGGTCTATACGCCTTACACAGATCGTATGCTTTCTTGCATTGATATTCTGGTGGACGGGGAATTTATTCAGGAACTGAAGGATATTTCCCTGCAGTTTCGGGGAAGCAGCAATCAGAGGATTCTGCACTTGAATGATGGGAAATTGGTAAAGGAAGGGTTATAAACCCGCTCAATTCCACGCAATACACCATGTATAATTCAAAACCGTAATGAGAAATCAGCAATTATTATTGGCCCATCATAGTAGTTATCCCTGATAATATGCCAGGCACCAGATAACCTGCCTATGAGCTGTCCGATTTCTCATTACGGTTTTGTATTTATTATTTCTCTGGATTCAATTTTTCAACTTCTGCAAGAATGCTGTTCATCTCATATAATTTCAGCTGCTTTTTCAGTTCTTTCATATTGATGTTCAGACGCATGTCTTCCAGGCTTTCTTCTATTACAATGTCACGCTTCATAGTTGCCAGCTGCTCGCTTAAATAAACCATTTCTTTGTTGGTTTTTAAAGCTTTTAGAGGACTTCTGCCGATGCCAAGGCTTTCCTTCCAGAAGGTGTTCAACTCCTTCTCTTTCTTCGCTACGCCCTCGCAATCCTCAATTGCCTCGTAGATTGCATCTAAACTGCGATACTCTTCCACTAACGGTGCTGCTGCAGAGGAAACGCCTTTACAGCCTGGAATGCCGTCTCCTGGGTCTCCTGTGATGGCGAGAAGCACCGGGATTTGTTCCGGGTAGACGCCTTCTTCGGAATGGACAATTTCCGGGGTGTATTCAAATACATTAGGAGGAAGCGCCTCATAGGCATCTTTTCCATAAAGGCCGTAGGCATCCTTCAGAGCCTCCAGCTTGTCTCTTGTAACCACGCGCCACATGCGGGTGTATTCGCTTACCAGCTGAAAGTAATCGTGGTCCTTGGTGAGCACATAGGTCTGAAGCTCCGGCCCCTGGAATTTCTCCACCAGGGAGGCGGCATAGTCATCTGCCTCGTAATCCGGGCTCATAAATACCGGGCAGCCGATGACTTTGAGGAACTCTTCCATCTGTACAAACTGATCCTTCAAAGGCTGGGCTGTCTCCTTTCGGTTGGCCTTGTAAAAGTCCGCTCCAAGCTGGGTGCGGCGGAAGGTGTCCCTTGTCATATCAAAGGTAAAGGCAACATATTCTGGCTTTACTTTCTTATAAACAGCCAGCAGGGTGCGCAGCATGGTGAACATGGCATTGGTGTATTTTCCATCGGAGGTGTGTAAGATCTCCGAATAATGCCGCTCCTTCTCTTCGTCTGTCTTGGCAAAAAGGATGGACTTGGGAAGGTTCCCGTAATAGGAGGTAGACAGCATAGAGGAACCGTCGATAATCAGAAATTTGGGCATAGTAAATTCTCCTCATAATTTTTATTGGTACCTGTGGCCTTGTCTATCCCTCAGAATGTGTTTGAAAAAGGCTTTCTGCAAAATATACTGCAAAGTGGGGCGTGCAGATTGCGGGAATGATTTTTCAAATACGCTCAAACTCTCTCTGTTGAATACTTCCATGGGATAATCGCCACAGTTTATCTTATATCGAATTCAATCACATAAGCACTTGCATCCATATGCTTCTTAAATGATGTCAACTAAGAGTATACCATAATTTTAGCTAATTCGAAAATATTTTCAAAAAAATTACAGATTCCGTGTTATTTTCCCCTCTGAATTTCGTATATATAGTAAAGGGAGCAGGAAATAAAAATATTTCATGAATCCCGTTTCTACGTAGTAATGAGGAGGTCCTTAATGAAAAAAATTATTTTAGTGTTATTCGGTATCCTTTTTGTAATCTTTACCGGATTGTCACTGCTGGTCTGCATGATTAGTGGAATCCCCACCATGGACCAGCCCGCCGCAACCTTTTATCTGGTGAAAGCCATTGTCCTTTCCTTTGGTTTTCCTATGGTCGCGTTTGGTTTCTTTGCACATAATCTTCATCTGCGCCACAAGCTTGAAAAAAGAGACCAGCTGATCCGGGATTTCCAGGAAAAGATTCTGGAGCACCAGAAATCCAGCTGCAGGGACTCCAAAGAGGAATACTCCCAGGAGTTCAAGGATTCACTTGCCTGTCTGTTCTGCGCTTTTGCTGACGAAGGAAAACTCAGCAAAAAGGATCAGAAGGAATTACTCGATTTTATCGACAAATTATAAGTGAGGGTGACTTGCATGCTTTGGATCTGCATGAGCATCGCAGGAACAATGCCGCTTTTGGTCTGTCTCCTGCTGATGCTCCTGAAACGGAAAAACTTTTCTTACCGGCTTGGCCGGAAACTGGTGTTATTGAGTCTGGTGGAATATTTCATACCTTTTCAGATGCTGAAATATTATCTGCCGCAGGATATGCTGGAAGAGACCAATTCTCTTAACGCAATTTCCTATTTTGTAAACTTTGACGACAAGGAAGCGGTTTCTTATCACGGAATTTCTGTGTGGATGCCTGATTGGATTCTTATGATCGTTTTGTGCTGGCTGTTTGTGATCGCAGGATTCAGCATTTATGAGACGATCAAATACCATCAGCTCACGCGAAAGCTGAAACGAATTACGGAGATAAGAACATATCCTTTGCCTGGAATCGGGAATGTGGAGTACCGCATTTCTCCGGAAATGAACACGCCGTATACCGTTGGGTTTGTGAAACCTTTCATTGTGGTTCCGGCTGAGTTTCTAAATTCCAAGCTGTCGGAAATGATTCTCAGGCATGAATATTCACATCTGCGCCGCCATGACTCGATTGTAAAATTAATCTGTTTGTTAGCAATTTGCCTTCATTGTTTTAACCCGTTAACGATCCTGACATTTTTACTTTACACCCGTTTTTCTGAAAACATTGCAGATGAAGCTGCTACAGAAGGCTGTTCTGATGAGGAACGAAGAGCCTACGCCAAAGCTCTCGTAAGACTTTCTGCAAGAACCAGACAGGTTCCTGTAGTCTGGAGAAACAACTTGTTGGGGGACAAGAAAGAATCAATGAAAAGGAGAGTGGAACTCATTATGAATAGAAACAAAAAGGCATCTAAGATTGGTACTGTGGCAGCGGTTCTGGCTTCCGTGATTTTGAGCGGGACTACGGTGTTTGCGTATACACCGATGCAGACAACCGAAAGTGATAATATTGTTATTAACAACCACGAGTCTTTAGATTTCGCCTTTACTTCAAATCTTGAAGATACATTTTCCGCTTATGACATTTACTTCCAAGCAGAAGACGGTACAATCACTCCTGCAAATGAAAGTGATATTGAACCACGAGCAATTTTCTGCAGTCACAATTTCAAGACTGGGTATGTGAACAGACATACTCCAAAGGACGATGGTGGATGCATTGTAAGACAATACACGGGTAAAATCTGTACAAAATGTAATCATATTGTCATCGGAGAATTATTAAATACCATTACATATGCCAAATGTATACATTGAGAATCTTAGATAATTTATTTTAATATATTTTTGTAACAATTTATCTTTCGGAAGCTCAGGGGGACGAGAGTTTTAGAAGAGGGACAGGAAAAAACATCCGCTTTTCTCCTGCCCCTCTTCTGTTTTCGCTTTCTGCAAATATTCCTATATCAATATCAGAACCCCACAAACCTATTTTCCTGTTTTAATCTCGGTGTTCTTTTACTTCAGGTTCTTCTGAATCAGATCTCAAATTTTCAATCTCATCAACTCAATTCAAACATCCCATGATACAACTGATAATACTTCCCCTTCTGCCGCAGCAGATCCTCATGATCCCCACGTTCCACGATTTTCCCCTGCTCCAGCACCATAATGGCATTGGAATTGCGTACCGTACTCAGCCTGTGGGCAATGACAAACACCGTCCGGCCTTCCATCAGCTGATCCATTCCTTTCTCGATCAGCGCCTCTGTACGGGTATCTACGGATGAGGTGGCCTCATCCAGAATCAGCACTGGCGGGTCCGCCACAGCGGCCCTGGCAATGGCCAGAAGCTGTCTCTGGCCCTGGGAAAGATGGGCGCCGTCAGAGGTTACCATCGTGTCATATCCCTGTGGCAAACGGCGGATAAAAGAATCTGCGTTGGCAATCTTCGCCGCCCGTTCAATTTCCTCCTGGGTAGCATCCAGTTTTCCAAACCGGATATTGTCCGCCACCGTTCCTGTAAACAGATGGGTGTCCTGCAATACAATTCCAAGAGAATGGCGCAGGGATGTCTTGCTGATGTCCCGCACGTCAATTCCGTCATAAACAACCGATCCACCCTGCACATCATAGAAACGGTTGATCAGATTGGTAATGGTGGTTTTTCCAGCACCTGTGGAGCCTACAAAAGCAATCTTCTGTCCCGGCTTGGCATACAGGCTGATATCCTTCAGAATCATCCGATTCTCATCATAACCAAAGTTCACATGCTCAAACCGTACATCCCCTCGAAGAGGCACCAACTCCCCACCTGGCTTCTTCCACGCCCAGGCATTTCCTGACACATTTCGCAGAGGATTTTTCCCCCTTTCTGCGTCATTCTCTCCAGTTTTTTCCTTCCCGAATGTACCATTTTCCCATGCTGGAACTGTACTTCCAATTTCTTTTTCCATGGCTTTTTTCTCATATTTGGAGTCCAAACAGCCACTTTCGATTTTTTTCGGAACTTCCATCTTCACCAACTCTACCTTGCCCTCATCTACTTCCGGCTCCAGATCCATCACCTTAAACACACGCTCCGCACCCGCCAGCGCAGCCAGAAGGAAATTGCTCTGCTGAGTAAACTGGTTAATGGGAAGGGCAGCCTGGCGGACAAACACCAGATAGCTGGCAAGGCTTCCTAAGTCTGCTTTTCCCTGCAGGGCCAGAATACCGCCGAGAACTGCCACAATGGCGCAGTTAATGTAAGAAATACTTACCACCACCGGAACCATGGTTGCCGCATAACCCTGGGCACCTGTTCCTGCTTGGCGGAGAGCTTCGTTTTTCTCACAGAATTCCTGGAAGCTGGCTTCCTCGTGGTTAAACACCTTTACCACCTTCTGCCCGCTGATCATCTCCTCAATATAGCTATTTAACGCACCAAGGCTATTCTGCTGCTTGGCGTAATAAACCTTGCTCCTGCCTCCGCTGAACCGAATATACCACAGCATAATGCCGTAACACGCGGTCACAATAATAGATAGCCGCCAGTTCAGCACATAAAGAATGGTCAGGGTTCCCACCATCTGGATAAAGCTCTGAATCACCATTGCAAAGCTGTTGTTCAGCGCATCGGAGATGGTGTCAATATCGTTGGTGAAAAGACTCATAATGTCACCGTGTCCGTTTGTGTCGAAGAACTTCAACGGCAAGGTCTGAATATGGGAGAACAGATCCCGTCGGATATCAAACAGAATCCGCTGGGAGGCTTTCACCATGGTCTGGGAATATCCCCATGCCGCCAGCGCACCTGTAGCAAAAATCCCAGCAGCAGTCAGAACGCCTTTCAGAAGAGTGCTGACATTTCCGTCTGCCAGGCCATTGACTACCGGACGGATCATATAAGTACCAAGCAGATTGCACAATGCACTTACCGATACCAACACTGCTACTACAAACAGCATCCGCTTATGCCGTCCCATATAGGAGAGAAAATAGCCCACCGTCTTTTTCATGTTTTCCGGTTTCTTACCGCTGTAAGTTTTCGCTGCCATCTGTTGTCCCTCCTTTCACCTGCACGCCGCCGCGCTCTGCCTTTGCAGCACTCTGCTCTATCTTATTTTCCTGCTGATCCGCTTTCTTTGCAGCGCTGTGCTCCATCTCGTTCTCCTGCGCCCCGCTCATCTGGGATTTGTAAATTTCCTGATAAATCGCGTCGCGAGCCAGCAGTTCCTTATGAGTTCCTGTGCAGTGCACCTTTCCATCCTCCAGAATCACGATCTGGTCTGTGTTCATCACAGAGGTAATTCTCTGTGCAATAATAATCTTGGTCACATCCTTCCGCTTCGCCAGCGCTTCTCGGATTTTTTTCTCCGTTGCCGTATCTACCGCGCTTGTGGAATCGTCAAAAATCAAAATCTTCGCTTTTCCCACCAGTGCCCTTGCAATACAAAGTCTCTGCTTCTGACCACCGGAAAGATTGCCTGCCCCCTGCTCCAGCATGGTATCCAGCCCATCCGGCATCCGGTTCAGGAACTCATCTGCGCACGCAGCCCGGCAAGCCTCCCAGATTTCCTCATCCGATGCCTGCGGATTGCCCCATTTCAGGTTATCCCGCACCGTTCCAAAGAACAGCACATTTTTCTGCAGAATAATGCTCACCGCATCCCTTAAGGAATGAATCTCATAATCCCGCACATCACGTCCGCCTACATACACCGCACCCTCAGACACGTCGTAAAGCCTTGGAATCAGCTGTACCAGCGTGGTTTTGGAGGCACCGGTACCACCCAGGATTCCTACTGTCTGACCAGATGGAATGTGAAGATTCACCCCGGACAGGGCAAACTCCCGGGCATCCTTGTGATATTTAAAAGAAACATCCTGAAAGTCAATACTTCCGTCTGCTACCTGCTCCAGCCCGTTTTCCGGGGAAGCCAGTTCCACCTGTTCGTCCAGAACTTCCGCAATACGGTGGGCGCTGGCAAGGGAACGGGTAAGCAGAAGGAACACGTTGGCAATCATCATAAGGGAATTCATAACCTGCATTACATAGCTCAAAAATCCAGTCAGGTCACCTACCGCCAGATTAGATTTCAGGATCATATTTCCTCCAAACCACATGATCAGCACAATAGCGCTGTACATCACCGCCTGGAAAGCAGGCAGGTTCAGCACCGCATAGTGGAAGGTAGTCTCGCTGGAGCTGGTCAGATCTGTGTTGACCTCCGCGAATTTCTCTTCCTCATATTCGTCCCTGACAAAGGCTTTCACCGCACGGATGGCAGTGAGGCCTTCCTGAACCACCCGGTTCAGTCTGTCCATAATGCTCTGAAGCCTTGTGTACATGGGTGCTACTTTTGACACGATCCAGAAAAGCACGCTGCCCAGAACCGGGAGGCACACAAGAAATACAACTGCCAGCTTTGGATTCATCCAGAAGGAAAGCACAATTCCCATTACCAGAAGGGACGGGCCCCTTGTCACCGGACGGAAGCCTGCATTTACCATATTCTGAAGCACCGTTACATCCGTAGTCATTCTTGTGATCAAAGAGGACACTGCGAAATGATCCAGGTTGGAAAATGCATACTGCTGCACCTTCTCATACTCCGCCTTCCGAATCTCTGCGCCCCATCCATAAGCCGCCTTCGCAGCAAAGTGCGCATACAAAAGCCCGGTAATCAGCGCCATCAACGCACACAGAATCATCTGAACTCCTTTTTGGTAAACATAAGAAAGGTCATGATTTGCCACTCCCACATCGATCAGGTCCGCGATCATAATGGGAATAAACAATTCAAAGCAAGTCTCAATCAGAACCAGCACCGCCCCCAGCACCATATCCCTCCGATACGGCCCCGCATACCTCAAAAGCCTCTTCATATCATTCATCCCACACCACGCTCCTTATGTCGTATTTTATCTTGTCTTCTATCATGGATACAATTTTTCCTCTCTCTTCCATGCGCCGGATATTTCTCAGGTTATTATAGTCACATTCAAATATTCCGTCAATTCCCTTTCCAACGCAAAATAAAAGAAGGACCCCAGCGCTCCACCTCTCAATCTCAGATGAAGCCAACTGCAATCCTTCTGTAAAATCATATATCCTATCGCCGCCACCCGGCAGCATTTCCCGTAATCTCTTTACGCCACATTCCTTTTCAGCTGTCCATGTACCGTCCGCCTTACGAAGATGAAGCAGATCACCTGCATCACAATGGTGATGGCCCAGGAGGCTGGGTAGGAGATGAAAAGGGTGTAGAGCGAACGGTTCTGTGGGAAGATCCAGAAGATCCACACAATTCGGGTACCCACCGTACCGATAATGGAAAGAATCATGGGCACGCCGGAATGTCCCATTCCGCGGAGGGCTCCCGGGAAAAGATCCATGATACCGCAGAGGAAATAAGGCACTGTGGTAATGGAAAGGATCTCCACGCCGCAGTGGATTACCTCCGGATCCTCTGTATAAATCTTCAGAATCTCACCGCCGAATATGTAAGAGCCGCAACCCAGCACAAAGGCGATCACAAAGGACAAAATCCCGCAGTCCAGAAGCACCCTGTCCATACGCTTATATTTCCCCACACCGTAATTCTGGCTGGTAAAGCTCATACATGCCTGGGTCACAGCGTTTACAGAGGCATAAAGGAAGCCCAGCACATTGTTGGCTGCCGTATATCCTGCCATGGCCGTGGAGCCAAAGGAATTTACAGAGGACTGAAGCAGGGCATTGGAAATGTTAATAACCGTGCTCTGGATTCCCGCCGGAATTCCCACCTGAAAAATCTGCACCAGATAAAATTTCTTCATGCACAGCCTGGAAAAGTGCAGCTGATAGCTGCCATCTGTCTTATACAGGCATCTTAGCACCAGTAGGCAGGAAATCATCTGTGAAATCACTGTGGCAATGGCAACACCTGCCACGCCCATGTGGAAGGCGATGACAAGGAACATATTCAGCACTGCATTGATCACCCCGGCTACGATCAGAAACATCAGCGGCCGCTTGGTATCTCCCACTGCACGAAGGATGGCAGCTCCATAGTTATAAACCATAAAAAAGGGCATGCCGAGAAAATAAATCCTCATATATAAGGTGGACTGGTCAATAACATCTGCCGGCGTCCCCATTATCTCCAGTGCCCATCTGGAAAAAACAAGCCCAACCACTGCCATCACCACACCGCTGACCAGTGCCAGCGTAATAGCCGTATGGACAGTCTCTGACATCTCCTTATCCTTTCCAGCTGCATAAAACCTTGCCGCCAGAACATTGGCACCCAGAGAAACACCAATGAAAAGATTGGTAAACACATTGATCAGGGCTGTAGTGGAACCTACTGCAGCAAGTGCCTGACTGCCGGAAAACCGCCCCACCACAATAATGTCCACCGCATTAAACATCAGCTGCAAAATACCGGAAACCATCAAAGGAAGGGCAAAAGAAATCAGCTTATCCATAATGGTTCCGTTGCACATATCAATTTCATATTTGTTTTTCTTCAACTCTATCGCTCCCTATCTGCGCCAGCCGCGCATCAGCTATTATAAATCCCTGGCAGCCATTTTTCAAGCACGGAATAAATAACCTCCATATCAACGGGCTTGGTTACATACCCGTTCATACCACATTCAGCTGCCTTACGTTCATCCTCCTGGAATACGTTGGCAGTCATGGCAATTATGGGAAGCTTTTTCCAGTAAGGGCTTTCCCCTGCACGGATGCTTCTGGTTGCCTCATAGCCGTTCATTACCGGCATCTGGATATCCATAAAGATCAGCTCATAGAAGTTCTCCGGCTGCTGCTTAAGAAGCTCCAGCGCTTCCCTTCCGTTCTCCACAGCATCCACGATCAGTCCCTGCTCAGACAGCAGCTCGTAGGCGATTTCCCGGTTCAGCTCATTGTCTTCAACCAGCATGATTCTATGCCCCTTCAAAAAGCTTTTGTCCTTTGCCCTGCTGCGCTTTTCCTTATGGGCAGCTGCCTGCTCTTCTTTACACTTCTCCTTATCTGCCAGCTCCAGATCCAGCTGTACAACAAAGGTGGTACCCTTTCCCTGGCAGCTTGTAACCTCAATGGTTCCGCCCATCTGGCTGATAATGGATTTGGCAATGGAAAGCCCAAGTCCGGTTCCCTGGGTGGCATCGGTCATGCTGTTATCCTCCCTGGAAAATGGCTCAAACAGCTTTTCCAGGAACTTTTCAGACATACCGATTCCATTGTCCTCTACCACAAAGGTATATCTGGCTTCTCCCTTCACAAGATGGCTTTCCTGGGATACCTTCACCAAAACCTGTCCGTTTTCAGGGGTATACTTCACAGCATTGGAGATCAGGTTGATCAGGATCTGACGAAGCCTTACCGGGTCTGCTATTACGTAATCATCGCAGATGCCATCTATATCCATCACAAAGCTCTGATGCTTTTCCATAGAGGAGGGCCTGCAAACTCCGTCTACGATCTCCATAGTCTTCGTCAGGCACAGTGGCTCTTTCCGAAGAACTGTACTGCCGCTTTCGATTTTGGACATGTCAAGCACCTCATTAATAAGCCCAAGAAGATGCCTGGAGGAGTCATCGATCTTGCGCAGACAGTCCAGAACCCGCTTTGGATCCTCCACATGGTTCATGGCAATCTGGGTCATACCCAGGATTCCGTTCATAGGTGTACGGATGTCGTGAGACATACTGTTCAGAAACACACTCTTGGCCTTATTCGCTTCCTCTGCGGACTGGTATGCTGACTTTAAGCTGGCCATCAGCTGCTCATTTCTGCTGTGGCTCTCCTGAACATCTGTTGCGATCAAGGTCATCATCCTTGGCATAACATTTCCTTCGTCCAGACGGATAAACTGAAAACGCACCCACCTGTACCTTTCTCTGACCCTTACCCTGGCCTCACACTCATAGCTTCCTTCCTGCTCCAGAAACGTATGGGAAAGCTCCGACAGCTTGATTTTCAGACGGATCCTGTCCCAGTCTTTTGGATCAAGATTAGGGGACAGATAGTCCTTTAGGAAATCCACATAATGGCCATCCGGGATTTTTTCATCCAGAAGCCTCTGGCTTCCTCTGTAGGAAACCTTATACTCCCCGGACATCATATCCACATACAGGATAATCAGGGAATTTCTGGCAAGTGCGCGAAGAAGCTGACGGTTTTCACTTCCGCTTTTGTGAAGGAAATCCAGAATGTTATCGTCCTCATCCTCCTGCTCCTCAAGCATTTCCCACTTCTCAATATTAATGGCAGGGCGGATTTTCTCTGCCTTTCCATCCTCCACTGCACTTCCATAAATAGAGCAGCTGGTACGAAGTCTGCCGGTTCCCACCAGATAGGCAAGATCCGCCTGCAGCTCCTTGTCATTTTGGATCAGCTCCACAAGCTCCGGACAATACCAGGTACCCTTGCCGTAGGCCAGCTCCTCTATCACCTGTGCTATCTTTTTATTGCTCTTGTAGCTTCTCCCTATAAAATCTGTGGCTGCATCTATTCCATCGCTCACATGAAAGATTTCAATGAGAAAGCGATTCCTGGAAGCACAGTTGTCAAAATCCTTTGGATATCCCATTTTGCCATCCCAGGACTTGTGATGTCCGAGAATGATATCATTATACTTCTGAAGAGCCGGAATTTCCGCAAGAAGCTTCACTCCGTTTGCAGGATGACAGTAAATCCGCTCCATCTCCCGCGCAGTCAGCTGGCGAGTCTGCTTATTTATAATAGAAGCCAGCTGGATTTTACCCACATCAAAAATCTGGGCAGCCTGGGATACAAAATCCAGGATTTTATCCTGATTTTCCAGCACCTCTACCACATTGGCACAGCCACAGCTTCCCACCAGAAGCTCTGGCTGTCTGCGGATCACTGAGCTTAAGATCCTTCTTGCGATCTGCTCCACCATGGCACAGTGGATAACCGTAAGCTCATCTCTGCTGACCATAACCTTCATAAGAAGCATGGAGCTTACCTCATCCCTGGAAAGATACTTCAGAAATTCTCTCAGGGAGCGCCACACCACGTCATTGATAAACTGGTCATTCTCTGTCCTTGGCAGGCTGCGGATCATACGCACATATTCGTCTACGCAGTAATCCTTAATATCATCTGGTCCGTGGTATTCATCCTTGTACATATCCAGGGTTTCCATAATATTATAAAGGTGGTTGACTACGACCTGAAAATAACGGCTGTCCGAAAAGTCCACATCCTCCTGGCTGTCCAGAGTGTCATGCTCTATACAATACCTGCAATAGCCTATGTAATCCTCTATAAAGCTTGTGCAGTCAAGCTTTCCCTGGAAAAACAGACACCTTTTATAATTGCAGTAGATCTCATCCGGCATTTCGTAGGGATTGGGGTTCTCTTCAAGCTGCCTGGAATAATATTCTCCAAGCACCTTAGAAGCCCTTTCAAGAAGCTGGGGATCAATGTTTTCCCTGGAATATCCAAGCACAGAATTCCCAAGAAGATCGTAATTCAGCTCCTTGATCAGCTCATCAAAATCAAATTTATCTTCATCTAATGCCCGGACTTTTTCGTCATTGTAAAAGGCCAGCGCCTCATCAATAAGCTGCATTAGCTCCCTAGCATTTACAAGGTTAAAGTTCATCAACGTGATGGGATAATTGTAATAAGAAAATAGAATCCTTTTTCGCACATCAAAGTCTTCAATCTCAAAGTAATGGCAGGAAAGCTCCCGCAGCCGTTTAAAATAAAGGGCGCCCTTTTTTCCGTCCTCAACACTGAAGGGTCTGTTATAAAAATTGCCAAGAAGATTCAAGGTCCAGATGTAGGCATTCAGATTTTTGTTTTTCTGAAAATATCCATCCAGCAGCTCTGTCACCTCCACAAGTGCCAGATCGTCCTCATACCCTTCATTATTGGCTTCCCGGATCTGATTTAAAAGCTCTTCTGCAAGGGCATCGTCCAGATTCACCTCACCGCTTAAAAACGGGCGGATATACAGATTGAGAAGTGTTTCATTCTCAATGTAAAGCCGCCGCATCACCTTGGATTTCTGGCGCAGTTTCTCCATCCAGGCCTCCTGGTCACCGGCATCCAGAATTCCCTCCAGGATCTGCGCTTCTGTTTCCAGATTTTCTTTATATTTGCCATAAAAATGTATGATATTTCCCTGGGTAACCATTTAATGTTCGCCTCTTTCAGAAATGCCCTGGTGGTTTTTACCCTTGCACAGATACATCCGGTTGTCTGCTTCCTTTACCAGTTCCGCGATTTCTCCATATTTTTCTTCAAACGCCACCGCTCCGTAGGAAAAACTGATATGGCGCTTCTGTCCTTTGATGCCAAAGAGGATGGGCTTCTCTTCCAGAATCTGCTGCAGCCGCTTCTGAATCTCTTCTTTCTTCCCGGAAGATAAGATCAGGAATTCATCTCCTGCATAGCGGTACAGCGCTCCGTCCATTCCCAGGGCCCGTTTCATGTTCCGGGCAAAGCACACAAGATAACGGTCTCCGTTCTCGTGACCGTAGCTGTCGTTGATCTCTTTTAGGTAATCCAGATCCAGAAAGACCAGACAGCCTTCCTTGTGATCCCGGATAAACCGTTTGCTGTCCCGGTCAAAAGCAGCTCGGCTCAGGCATCCGGTAAGGGAGTCCTTGTTCATGGCTTCCTTCAGGTTCACAATCCGAAGCTCTTCCTTTGCCAGAAGGCGCAGCATCTCGTCATAGCTCTCCTTCTCCTGCTCCATGGCTTTCAGATACATTCTCTCGAATTCCGGTGCCTGGCTGCGGATTTCTTCCTTCTCGCTTCTGTGTGCAGCCTGGCACATTACCTTGTAAACGGGACAGATGCTTCCGCTGAAATTCCTGCCGCTTCTTATGAAATTGCCGATGCGGATAATATCCTCCCAGCGCTCTTCTTTCACCATCACCTGAAGCAGTTCCGCGAAATAGCGGATGCAGAAATTTAAGGAATCCACCTTGATCTCCCCGGACTCCATTCGTCTCATATAACCGTTAAATTCCTCTGCAATTTCAGGGCTGTCCTCGCTCTGGTACATTCTTAAGTACATATCTGTGCATTCCTTCTGAAGACGAAAGAAACTTCTTCCCTCCTCCGGGATGCCCTCCTGCATCAGAAGCCTTCCAGAATCCCAGGAAGCCTGCTCCGCCTCCCTGCGTCTGCCCATTCCAAGCATTACGTAGACCTTGCTGTCATAATATACAAACTCATTCATAACATCGGAGCTCCAGAAATCTTTATCCGGCCCACAGGGATCCAATCGGGAAATGTCCATCATTTTTTCCAGGTAGATGTCCGCCTCCTTATACAGTCCGCAGTCTGTAAAAGCGGCTACAAGAGTGTTGTATACGGATTTCAGATTATCCCGCAGGGTGTAGCCGGAACCAGCATATTTCAGGCTGTATTCCACCACCTTCGGCAAAAATCCCATACAAAAATAAAGGCGCACCAAAGCCAGATAAATCAGACTTTTCTCCTTGGAAGGCCCTAAGAGAAGCTTCGCCTCCTGGCAGATTGCGATCATGGGGTGCACACACTCCCGGAAATTGTATACGAAGACGCCATAACTGGTAAAATAAATCTCACTGATATGGGCAGCAAGATCCGAAGACTCCTGCAGATCTGCGATTATAAGCTTAACATCCGCCTCAGTCCATTCGCCGCTTTTTATTTTCTCTTTGATTTCTTCTACTGTATACATATAGATCCGTCGCCCCTGTCAAAAACTGTCGTTATTAATAGTTTAAAAGATTCCGGATGTAAATGCAACCTTCATTTTCGTTTTTCAGGAAAATAAGTGGTATTTTTCACAAAAACAGGCGGAAAATTCCTGATAAAAAACAAATTTTTGTACAAAAATGCCCGGGCGGATGCATTTTGCAAGTGCTTTGCATCCTGCCCGGGCATGGCAGTTACCAATTTAGATCTGATACCACTTGATCTCGTTTGCTTCCATATGAAGGTCAAAGCTGCTGCCATCGCCTCTATAAACTACGGTGTCCTGCGGCTCGTAAGTGTTGTTTACCACGCAGTATTTGCCGTTTTTCACGTAGGCATGAACCTCCACGTTGTAGTTGGTGGAATACCAGCAGTTCAGCTCTTCTTCAGCGGAAGTGGACCACAGAACTGCACGGTAAAGCACACGGCTGTTCTTAAAGCTATACGGCAGTCCGCTGATGTAAACGCCGCGGCCTTTTCCGAAGGTTTTCACCGCCATCTGTACCTCCTGGTCTTTCTGGATCAGAATGGTGGTTTCCGGAAGCGCAAAAATGTTTTTCTTGCCTTCCCCGAAATCCACGGTTCCGTCTGTGTCTGCAAGAATAAAGTGATCCTTATGCTCTTCCCAGTTGTATTTATCTGTATTTAAGTTGAAGCCTCGTTCCTCTTCCACTCCAAGCACGTCATCCAGCTGGAAGTATTTGCCCTGCCACTGATGGGCTGCAGGCTCGCCAACGCCGATGAATCCGCCGCCGTTATAGACGAATTCCTTCACCGCTGTGATCACGGTCTCGTTGGCCCAGTATTCGCCGCCGCTCTGTGCTGTGTCAGCATCTCCCACATTGATCACAACATCGAAGTTTTTCAGAAGGTCTTTGTCTGCCAGAATGTCGTCAAAGCTGATAAAGGAAACGTCAAATGGCGCACCGCTTAAAGCCTCGATGATACCGAAATAAGAGTAATTCTGTTTGTGGTAAATAGCGTGATGAACCATATGGTTGCCCCAGGAACGCATTTTGCCCCAGCAGTTTAAGACTGCAACCCGCTTCACGCAGTAAGGGGTAACGCCCTGAATGTTGTCGTACAAGGTGCGGAATTCCTGACATACTTCCTTGATATACTGAACAAAATCCGGGAACTCCAGGGCAAGCTTTAAGTATCCGCCGTATCCGATTCTCTGGATAGGGCTTCTAAGGATGGCACGTCTTGCAGTTACCCAGTTCACCTTCGCTTCCTTTACAGGGTCCCCGCCCTCATGGAAGGTGTCCGGGAAAAAGTAGGGAAGGAAACGGCCTTCTGTGTATTTTACATTTTTGATGTCGCTGAACAGACGTAAGGTGGCGCCGTTTCCAACGCTTCCCACTACGGCATCAAGCCCGATGGATGCAAACTCCTCCATGAAAGGTTCCATACCGATCCAGTGATCGCCCATAAACATCATGGCCTCTTTGCCGTATTCATGGACAATGTCTACCATCTCTTTGGCAAGCTTGGCAACTTCTCTTCTCTGGAATGCCTGGAAATCCTTGAATTCTTTGGATGGAATGCGGTAGGTGTTGTTCATGTAGCCCTGATCGATAATGTATTCCGGGCGGAAAGGATAGCCCACCTCTTTTTCAAACTGCTCCAGCACATAAGGGCTGACTGATGCAGAATAACCGAACCAGTCCACATATTTTTCCCGTGCCAGCTCATCGAAGATCAGGGTGAACTGATGGAAAAAGGTGGTGAAGCGAACCACATTGACATAAGGATGGCTGTCCAGGAAACGGCGGAGACGCTCCAGGGAATGGGCTCTTGTCTTTGGCTGGCGCACATCAAAGGTGATCTGGGGCTCTACGTCCTTCCAGTCGTTTACCACTGCGTTGTACATATGTACCGGGTCCCACATAATATATGCCAGGAAGCTTACGGTGTACTCATGGAAAAGCTTCGCCGGGGTGATTACCACATTTCCGGTCTCTTCGTTGTAGGACCAGCCGGTTACCGGCACTGCTTCGCCTGTGGTGCGGTCTATAACTTCCCACCATCTTGTAATGTCGTCACGGGTGTTGACCTTCAGCATATCCGGGTAAAGGTGATCCATCAGGTGAATTTCCAGTGTCTCGGAAACTGCGGTGTGGAAGGAGCTCATAATGTACATCTGCTGGATCTCGTCCGGGTTGGCTTTTGCCCAGGCGTTGTCTTTTCTTGTGGTGTAGTAAGTGGCGTAGATCTTCGCTCCGGTGTCCTTCAGTTCCTGGGGAAATTCCGTTCCGTCGCAGTCACGGATGGCGTCTGCGCCCCACTCGTCCATAATATCCAGTGTCTCTTTTACCACATCCAGGTTTGTTGGTATGGTAACACGTCCTTTTTTTGCTTCCATTTTCGGTACCTCCGTTGTTGTAAAATCTTATCCTCATTCAGCGCTTTCGCAGCTGCGTAATTGCCTATAATCTCTATTCTTAGAATAAGAGTTTCGCAGGCAGATTTCAACGGAGGTCTTGCTTTGCTTTTTAGAAATCTTGCGGTCTTTTTTGTTCTGTGATATGATAAGGTTATTCATAACATTATTGCCTATATGAATGAATGCATGTATGTTTACAATAACTGCTCACAAATAATATTCACGGAACACTGCGATCCCTTCATTCCCAGTATCCTTCGTGATACTTTTACCAAAATAGTTCAGGAGGCGCTGCTATGAGTACACGCTCTTTTTCCTTCGATTTTGAAAATCCCCTTGCCCAGGAAGCGGTTCTTGTGAACGCTTCCCTTTCCCGGTATGAAAATGACTGGCCCAGCATTCCCCACACCCACGCCTTTACAGAATTGTTCTATGTGCTGGAAGGAAGCGGGGAATTTGTGATCGAGGACGAAACCTTCACCATCTCCAAAGATGACCTGATCATTGTGAATCCCCACATCCAGCACACGGAAACTTCCAGAAACGCAGCGCCCCTTTCCTATTTCACAGTAGGCGTGGACGGGATCAGTTTCTCTTTTCACGATCAGAAAGAGTTCCAGATTTTTAACTGCCGGAAGAAAAAGACGGACCTGCAGTTTTATTTCCACTCCCTTTTCACAGAGCTGGGCCAGAAAAATCCAGGCTATGAGGAAATCTGCCGCCATACCCTGGCTATTCTCATTATGCAGCTGCGGCGGATTACCGTATCCGGATTCCAGCTGGTTCCCTCCCTTCATCCAAGCAGGGAGTGCGCCCAGGTCAAGCGCTATCTGGACGCCAGCTACAGTCAGGAGATTACCCTGGACACCCTGGCAAAACTGACCCATCTGAACAAATACTATCTCAGCCACGAATTCACCAGGTATTACGGCATCTCGCCTATTAACTACCTGAACCGCAGGCGCATTGAAGTGTGCAAGGATCTTCTGGAAAATACGGACTACGATATTTCCACCATCGCCCACCTGGCCGGATTTTCCTCCCAGAGCTACCTGGCACAGAGCTTTCGAAAGCACTGCCAGATGACCGCGGTCGAATACAGAAAGAGTGTCAGAAAATAAGAGAGACCGTTTCATATAAGTCTCTCTAGAGCGTGTTTGAAAAAGGCTTTCTGCAATCTGCACGCCCCTCACACAAAAAAGGCCAGGCAGTCTTTAATAGATCACCCGGTCTCGTCCTTGTTTCTTTCCCATATAAAGCTTGTCATCCACGTTCTTCAGAAGCGTATCAATGCTGGAGGAAAAATCATTCTCCTCAACTCCAAAGGTCATGGTCACCTTCAGCCACTCTCCCTTCCAGTCAAAAGGATCGTTGTCCAGCCGCATACGCAGCACATTCAAGATCTCGCATACCTGGTCCCCGTTCATGTCCGGGAAAAAGAAAATAAACTCCTCTCCGCCCCAACGGCAAAGCCTGGCATGCTCCCCCAGCACCTCGCTCATATGCCTGGTGATCCACACCAGCACTGCATCCCCGCAGTCATGACCCCAGTTGTCATTAATTTTCTTAAAGAAATCAATGTCACCCATTCCCAGGGTAAAGGCCATATTGGAGTCCTTCTGATGCTTCTCTGTGATGTACCGCATCATCTGGCGACGGTTCCAGAGCCCGGTCAGCGGGTCGGTGCCAGCCTGCTTCTTCAGCTGCTCATTGTAGAGCACCAGCTTCTTCTCTGCAGACTCCACATTGGAGCTGAACATGGCACACACAACTCCCATAAGCACAAAGGAGAGGATCATGTTCATAATCTGCAGTACAACCGTTGCGTTCTCAGTAAGCCCATAATAAGGCTGGTTCCTCCTGCAGTAAACAAACAGCACAAACCGCACAGCAAACAGAAACGCCGTGTATCCGATCTTATATCCCACCCCATTGTAAATGGCAAAATACACCAGCACCAGCATCTCAAACATCAGGTGCTGAATACCGCAGTCCCAGCCATACATCAGGATAAAGATCACAACCCACGCCAGCTGCAGTGTCACGCACATCACTACGCCGGTACCTACCCGAAGCCTGTAGGTTCCGAAAAAGATCAACGCTGCCAGCACTGCAAACACATATCCGATCCACCCTCTTGTCCGTGGACTTACCAGGCACATTACCAGTGGAAAGATAAGAAAATACAGTCCAAGAAGCAGCATGATATTCCGAAGGAGAAACAGGATACGCTGGGGTTCATTCTCATGAGCTGCTTCTTTCTTGAGTAGTGAATAAAACCTTCCGCACAGTTCTTTCAACATATACGGTGCCGCCTTTCCCATGAGTGTTTGTTATTTTCTATTTTGCACTATTTTATACAAAATTGCAACCATTTCCAGGAAATTTATGTGATTTTTTGCTATGAAGTAATCAACTTACACCTGAGTTCCCATATAGTAGAAGCCCTTGCAGGTATCCAGTCTTACATTGATATATTTGCCAAGAAGATCCGGGGTTCCCGGGAAGTGTACCAGAAGATTGTACTGGGTTCTTCCTGTGAAAATGCCCTTCTCCTTGCTCTCGGTCTCTACCAGAACTTCCTGCACTTCGCCCTCAAATCTGGAGGAAGCCTCTCTTCCTTTCTCCTGAACTAGTTTCAGAAGACGATCGAAACGGTCTTTTACCACATCCTCCGGCACCTGATCCTCCATCTTGGCTGCAGGGGTGCCGCTTCTCTTGGAATAGATAAAGGTAAATGCAGTGTCAAAGCAGGATTTCTCCACCACATCCAGAGTCTCCTGAAAATCCTCCTCGGTCTCGCCTGGGAAGCCTACGATAATATCCGTAGTTAGGGAAATATCCGGCACTGCCTTACGGATCTTCTCAACCAGACCAAGGTATTTCTCCTTGTCATAGTGACGGTTCATCACCTTCAGAATACGGCTGCTGCCGGACTGCATGGGAAGGTGAAGGTGATGGCAGACCTTCTTGCTTTTTCCCATGTACTCGATGAGCTCGTCAGAAAGATCCTTCGGGTGGGAGGTCATGAAGCGGATTCTCTTCAGGCCTTCGATTGCCTCAACCTTCTCAAGAAGCTGGGCAAAAGTGACCGGATTCTTCAGAGTCTTGCCGTAGGAGTTTACGTTCTGTCCAAGAAGCATGACCTCAGTCACGCCATCTGCCACCAGTGCCTCGATTTCTTTCACAATGGCCTCCGGCTCACGGCTTCTCTCCCGGCCTCTTACGTAAGGTACGATACAGTAACTGCAGAAATTGTTGCAGCCGAACATAATGTTGACGCCGGATTTGAAAGAGTAATTGCGTTCTGTAGGAAGCTCTTCCACAATCTTGTCGGTGCCTTCCCAGATGTCGATCAGCTGGCTGTCACGGTTCTCCATCTCATAGAACAGCTCGGCGAACTTGAAAATATTGTGGGTTCCGAATACCAGATTGACAAATGGATAGTCCTTCTGGATCTTGTCCACCACCTGTTTCTCCTGCATCATGCAGCCGAAAAGGGCGATCTTCATATCCGGGTTGGATTTCTTCAGGCTGTGAAGCTTGCCAAGACGTCCGTATACCTTCAGATTGGCGTTCTCACGGACGGTACAGGTGTTGTAGATAACAACGTCGGCGTTCTCTGTGTCCTGTCTCTTAAAGCCGATCTCGTCCATGATTCCGGCTACTACCTCGGACTGCTTCTCGTTCATCTGACAGCCAAAGGTCTGGAGACAATAGGTGATAGGGCGTCCAAGTTCCTGCTCCTTGAGGGTAACCATAGTGGCAAGCTTGGCCATGTAATAATACTGGCGGCCGGCATCATCTGTAGGCGGCGCGCCAGCGGTATCTATTTTGCTGAAGTCAATTTCGTTAAACATAGTTTTTCCTTTCTGAATAAGTAATATCATAAAAACAACCCCTGGATCACAGGGGTTGTGGGATTGCCTGCAATGTAAAGAAAAAATTTCGTTACATTTTAATATTTTATCGTATTTACACCTGTTTGTCCAGAGCATGTTTGAAAAATCATCCGCTCTGTTTCAGGCATAAAAAAAGCCCCGGAGCGTCTGTCTTCACAGATTCCCCGAAGCTTCCAGTTTAAGGAAAAATTACAGTTCGATGTAATGTCCCTCTGCTTCACCGTTTACTACATAGTATGCCTTGTTCTCTTCTGGTTTTACGTAAACTTTAATATCCTGGATGTCTTCTTCTTTCTTTCCGGTCATCTCTATCCAAGCTTTCTTAACATCAGACACCAGATCTTTGGAAGCAAATTCCTTGCCTAAGTACTGGAAATAAACTTCTGCTGTTGCTGCTGCAGCGGCTTTCTTTGTTCTTCTTACAGGCTTCTTAGCCTCAGCTTTCGGAGCAGCTTCCTTTGCAGGTGCAGCTTTTGCTGTCTCTTTCACAGCTTCCTTAGCGGTCTCTTTAACTGTCTCTGTTGCAGCTTTAACAGTCTCTGTAGCTGCCTTTACAGTTTCTACAACAGCGGTCTTAACAGCCTCTGCCTTGGATTGCTCAGCCTTTACCTCTGCTGCAGGTGCTGCAGCAGTCTTCGCTGCTTTCTTGGCTGCCATTGTTTCTGCCTTTTTTGTAGTTCTCTTTGTAGCCATTATAATAGCCTCCTTGACGGTGAAAATATTCTTCGTTCTTGCTTCTTCGTTAGGATACTACGATTTTGAAAATTTGGCAAGTTTCCGAAAATCACCCCTTGACAAGCCTTTTTCTTCGGTTCATAGGTAAAATTATACAAATCTGCTCTCATTATTTCCCGAAATCCCCGGGTTGAAATTCCAAATTCCTGAGAATTTTTGTTTCTTTGCACAGTTATTACCAAAAAAATTTCGTTTTTTGCCGTTTTTTTCGTCGCATATTTCCTCGTGACTGCCTACAATCCAAGGTTTTCAAGGTCATATTTCATATAAGAATTCAATCTTTCCCGCAGCATTTCGTTCTGTGGCAGCGTCAGTTCCCGGTCAAGCTCCAGGATTCCGCCAGCCGCATCACTGGCAGCTTTCAGCACATCTGCGTCCTGGTAAATATCCCCGATGCGAAATTCCAGCTGGCCGCTCTGGCGGATTCCAAACAGGTCGCCGGGGCCGCGAAGCTTCAGGTCTTCCCCTGCAATAAAAAATCCGTCGTTGGATTTATTCAGGATCTCCAGTCGCTTGGAGGTTTCTTCCTGCTCATTTCCCTGCATAAAAATACAGTAGGACTGATACTCCCCGCGGCCTACACGGCCTCTTAACTGGTGCAGCTGGGCAAGGCCGAAGCGCTCTGCGTTCTCTACCATCATCACCGTGGCATTAGGCACGTTGACGCCAACCTCCACAACGGTGGTGGACACCAGCACCTGGATTTCCCCGCTGGCAAACTGTTCCATAATCTGATTTTTTTCCTTGGGCTTCATCTTGCCGTGGAGCATGCCGATGGTGATATCTGAGGGGAAAATTTCCCGGATCCGCTGGGTGTAGTCCGTTACATTTTCTCCGTCTGCGCCCTCGCTTTCCTCTACCATAGGGCAGATGATGTAGGCCTGGCGGCCCTGGCGGATCTGTTTCTCAATAAAAGAATAGGCCTTGGGGCGGTAGGAGGTTCCCACCACGCAGTTTTTAATAGGAAGACGCATGGCAGGGAGCTCGTCAATGATGGAAATATCCAGGTCACCGTATACAATAATGGCCAGAGTCCTGGGAATAGGGGTGGCGCTCATAACCAGAACGTGAGGCGCATTGCCTCTTGTGGTCAGCGCTTCCCTTTGCTTCACGCCGAAGCGGTGCTGCTCGTCTGTGATGACAAGGCCAAGGTTTTCGTAAACCACTTTCTCCTGGATCAGGGCGTGGGTGCCAATGATCACGTTGGCCTCGCCGGATGCAATCTCTCCGTAGATTCGCCGCTTCTCTTTCAGAGTGGTGGAGCCGGTCAGAAGCACTGGATGGCAAGAGGTGATTCCCTGTTCCTCCATAAGTTTGGTAAAGGCCTCGAAGTGCTGGTTTGCCAGAACCTCTGTGGGCACCATCAGCGCTGCCTGGTAGCCGTTTTCCACGGTCAGGACCATGGCAAGGAAGGCCAGGATGGTTTTACCGCTTCCAACATCTCCCTGAACCAGTCTGGACATAAGAGTGTGGCTGCAAAGATCCCGCTCGATCTCATGCCAGGCGTTTAGCTGGGCCCTGGTCAGCTTGTAGGGCAGGTTTTCCATGATCTGCTCTGTGGTCCACACTGGCTTCATGGGAAAGGCATTGGGGGCTTCTTCCGTCTTGCCCTTCAGAATCTGCACAGCCAGGATAAACAGCAGGAATTCGTCAAATACAAGCCGTTTTCTCGCTACCAGCAGTTCCTGCATATTAGCGGGAAAATGGATGGCGGAAAGGGCATAATTGTCATCTGCCAGGTGATAATATTCCTTGATCTCATCCGGGAGAAATTCTGTCTGCAGGTTCTGCTCTTCCAGAATCTGGTGCATCAGCTTGATGATCAGCTTGTTGGTTAATCCTGCCGTAAGGCCGTAGATGGGCTGCATGCTGTGCAGAACTTCCTCGTAAGCAGCCGGGGTAAAAATTTCCGGATGCTCCATTTCCAGGCGGCCTTTTTTCCGGGAAACTTTGCCGCGGAGAATGAAGCAGCTGCCTTTTTTCAGAGTGTTCTTCAGATAAGGGGCATTGAACCATGCCACGGCAAGGCGGCCGGTGGTATCTGCAACGGTGATGGAGATTACCTGGAGATTGCGGATTTTGTTCACATACACGCCTGTGGTGATGGTGGCGCGGATGGCTGCAACCGTGTTCTCCTTCAGAGAGCTGATTTCTTCCGGTTCCTCATATGCATCGTAATTTCTGGGATAGTAATGGAGCAGGTCGTCTGTTGTGGTGATCCCGATCTTCTGAAATAATTTTTCTGTTTTCTCCCCTACTCCCTTTAATTCACGAAGCTGCTTCGCCACGGTTTTTACCTCCTAATCATAAGTAACTGCCATACTGACTTGTCTGAATTCACACAAAACAAACCGCAAAATGGGGCGGAAAAATTCCCGCCCCAAAATCAGGCTGCATCCAGCAGTCTTCTTTGTCTTTCTTGTATCGCGAATATGAAGCAACTGCCCTCTGGCATTCCTTTATTCTACAGAAATAATGTAATAGTAAATCGGCTGTCCGCCCATGTTTACCTCTACTTCGCAGTCCGGATATGTCTCTTCCAGTTCTTCTGCAAGCTTATTGGCAGCCTCCTCGGAAGTCTCGGCACCATAGTAAATGCTGATTACCTCAGAATCCTCGTCTACCATAGCCGCTACCATCTCCTTGGCAACTGCTTCCCGGCCTTTGCCTACTGCAAGAATTCCGTGATCACCGATTCCCATAATATCGCCCTCATGGATGTCTTTCTCATCCAGTCTGGTGTCGCGGACCGCATAAGTAACCTGTCCGGTTTTCACCATGGAGACAGCTTCCATCATGCCCTCTAAGTTCTCCTCTCCGGTCATATCCGGCTGGAAGCTGATGAGAGCTGTGATTCCCTGAGGAATGGTCTTGGTAGGAACAACTACGATCTCCTTGTCCTCGGTCAGGTCTCTTGCCTGATTTGCAGCAAGGACAATATTCTTATTGTTCGGGAAAATGTAAATGGTGTCTGCGTTTACTTCTGCGATGGCGTTCAGCATGTCCTCAGTACTTGGGTTCATGGTCTGGCCGCCCTCGATAATCCAGTCTACATTCAGCTCTTTGAACAGGGCAGAAAGTCCCTCTCCAACGGAAACGCTGATGAAGCCGTATTTCTTGCGCTCTTTGGCAGCCTTCGCAGCGGCATCCTTCTTATCCTGCTCTTCCTGCTCCCTGGCCAGCTTCTGGGCATCCTTGATCAGCTTCTCCTGATGCTCCTCGCGCATATTATCGATCTTCATGCGGGAAAGTGCACCGTAGGTAAGGGCTTTCTCAAATGCCTGTCCCGGATGATTGGTGTGTACGTGTACTTTCACGATCTCGTCATCTGCTACCAGAACAACAGAATCGCCGATGGACATCAAAAATTCCTTGAAGCTGTGTACTTCCTCATCTGGAAGTGGCTTATCCAGAAGAATAATAAACTCTGTACAGTAGCCAAACTTGATCTCTGCTTCTGCCTGCGGGGAAATCTTCGTTACAGAAGATGCAGGGGCAGCTTTCTCAAATGCAGTGTAGTCGATTTCTTTGCCAAGGTAGCCGTCAAATGCGCCGCGGAATACCTCAAGGAGTCCCTGTCCACCGGAGTCTACTACGCCTGCCTCTTTCAGAACCGGAAGCATCTCCGGGGTACGCGCAAGGGTCTTCTCTGCGTGCTCAAAAATGGCGCGGAAGAAAAGCTCCAGGTTCGCGGATTCCTCTGCGATCTCAGTTGCCTTTACAGCAGCCTCACGGGCTACGGTAAGAATAGTTCCTTCCTTCGGCTTCATAACTGCTTTGTATGCAGTCTCCACAGCCTTCTCCATAGCTGCAGCGATCACCACTGCATCCATCTCTTTATGTCCCTTGGTTCCCTTGGTAAAGCCTCGAAGAAGCTGGGAAAGGATAACGCCTGAGTTACCTCTGGCTCCGCGCAGAGAACCGGAAGAAATTGCCTTGGCAAGGGTCTCCATGTCCGGGTCTGCAAGAGCGCTTACTTCCGATGCAGCTGACATGATGGTCAGGGTCATATTCGTACCGGTATCTCCATCTGGAACCGGAAATACATTCAGCTCGTTGATCCATTCTTTCTTCGCTTCCAGGTTCTTGGCTCCTG
>ERZ1035041.128-NODE-128-length-42892-cov-16.172865_pt1 | contig 42892 bp, 39 predicted proteins | sample MGYA00520684_ERZ1035041 | MGnify/ENA primary metagenome ERZ1035041 (study PRJEB33766, sample SAMN09781699) | gut metagenome | biome: gut microbiome | host: Homo sapiens | place: Madagascar | study: EMG produced TPA metagenomics assembly of the PRJNA485056 data... | reverse complement strand
AGGAGATCACCCTGTTCCGCAACGGCACCCTGCAGATGGCTTTCTGCTGGAACATTGCACAGCAGCTGAACGCTGACACCGCTGCCGCAGGCCAGACCATCAGCGGCGACGAGATCTTCCCCATGGCATTCCCCACCGAAAGCGGCGACCCGAAGCTGTGCGGCGGCATCTGGGGCTTTGGCATCTTTGATAACGGCGATGAGGCCAAGATCAAGGCTGCAAAGACCTTTATCGAGTTCATCGCTGCCGACCCCTCTCAGGTCAAGGACAGCGTGCTGGCTTCTACCTACTTCCCCGTCCGCACCAGCGTGGGCGATATCTACGCCGGCAACGAGGTCATGAGCGAGTACAGCAAGTTCATGGGCTATCTGGGTGACTACTACCAGATCACCCCGGGCTGGACCGCTGCCCGTACCGAGTGGTGGAACATGCTGCAGCGCGTGGGCTCCGGCGAGGCCGTCGAGACTGCCGTCAAGACCTTTGTGGACAACGCAAACGCAGCCGCTGCTGCCGAGGCATAAGCGCTACTTTTTCTGAACTGCATCACAGCTGAACCGCAAGGCCCCTTCCTCCGGGTGAGGGAGGGGCCTTTTTACGGAAAAACACTCTCAAACGAAAGGTTTGGTGATCCTCTTGGCTGCAAAGACGGCAATGAAAGAGCCCAAACGCAGCAGTGCGCTGGTACGGCGCGAAACCTTCGCCTCCTACTGCTTCCTGCTGCCCAGCCTGATCTTCTTTCTGGGCTTCGTCATCTACCCCATGATCCTCTGCGTGGTGACCAGCTTCTTTGACTCCACCATGAACCGCGCGGATATCTTTGTGGGTCTGGCAAACTACAAGACCCTGTTTGCCGACCCCATCTTCCTTGGTGCATTAAAGAACACCTTCGTCATCGTCATTGTGTCGGTGCCCATCACCTGCATCTTCTCGCTGTGGGTATCCTCCGCCATCGTAGACCTGCCGGAGTGGGCGACCAGCCTTTTCCGCTGCGTGTTCTACCTGCCCGTGGTCACCGGCTCTGTCGCCGTTACCGTGGTGTGGAAGTGGATGTACAACAACTACTACGGCATCTTCAACTATCTGGGCAAGAGCCTTGGCATTCTGGACAAAAACATCAACTGGCTGGGTGACGAGCGGTTCGCTCTGGGCTGTATCATCCTGATTTTGCTCACCACCTCTGTGGGCCAGCCCATCGTGCTGTATGTTTCGGCACTGGGCAACGTGGATCAGTCCATTGTGGAAGCTGCTGAGGTGGACGGCGCGACCGACTTCCAGTGCTTCTGGAAGATCAAGTGGCCGGCCATTATGCCCACCACCCTGTACATTCTGGTCATCACCACCATCAACTCCTTCCAGTGCTTTGCACTGATCCAGCTGCTGACCTCCGGCGGCCCCAACCACAAGACCGATACCATTATGTACTACATCTACTACACCGCCTTCAAGCAGTACAAGTACGGCTACGGCAACGCCATGGGCGTGGTGCTGGCGGTGATCATCGCCATTCTGTCTGCTGTCCAGTTCAAGCTGGGCAACAAGGATAATTAAGGAGGTGCGGAACAATGAGTGCAACTGCTGCAAAAAAGCAAAAACCGTTGAAGCGCCATCCCAGTAAACTGAAAAAGATGAGCGCCTATGCCATTCTGGCGATCATCCTCATCAGCATTATGGCGGTGCTGTTCGCCTTCCCGCTGTACTGGATCATCACCGGCTCCTTCAAGACCGGTGCCGCCATCAACGCCACTACCCCCGAGTGGTGGCCCAGCCAGTGGGTGCTGACCAACTACCAGAAACTGTTTGCCGGGAAACGTGCCCCGCTGTGGCAGCTGGCTGTGCCCTTCGGCTCCAAGTTCAGCGCCGATGGTGAGCCCATCTACTTCTCGGTAGGCCCCATGGCTCCCGCTGCCATCCGCTGGATGATCAACACCGTGTTCATGGCAGTCATGTCCATGATCCTTACCTGCCTGACCGCCGCCATGGCCGGTTATGCGCTGGCCAAAAAGCGCTTTGTGGGCCGCAAGCTGCTGTTCACCCTGATTGTCTGCGCTATGGCACTGCCCAAGCAGGTCATCCTGATCCCCCTGCTGCGCGAGATGAGCGCACTGAACCTGTACAACACCATCTGGGCGGTCATCTTCCCCATTGTGGGCTGGCCGTTCGGCGTGTTCCTGATGAAGCAGTTCAGTGAGGGCATCCCCACCGAAATGCTGGAAGCTGCCCGCATCGACGGTGCCAGCGAGGCGCGAACCTTTGTCAAAATCGTGCTGCCCATGGTCAAGCCCGGTATCGGTGCACTGGCCATCTTTACCTTCATCAACAGCTGGAACGACTACTTCATGCAGTTGATCATGCTGTCCAGCACCAGCAACCTGACCATCTCGCTGGGCATTGCAAAGCTGCAGGCAGAAAACAGCACTGACTTCGGCCTGATCATGGCGGGTGCCGCACTGGCCGCAGTGCCGATCATCATCATCTTCCTCATCTTCCAGAAGTACTTTACCAAGGGCATCGCAATGGGTGCTGTCAAGGGCTAAAATTGCGACCGCGGCAAGAGGGCAAAAATACCCCCCGCCCGGAGCAAAAAGCCTCAGAATCTGATACGAACGACTATTTTATCTTGAATTATTACTGATTGCAAAGAAGGGCTTGAAACATGAAAGATATCAAAAAATATCAGGGTGTCATCCCTGCCTTTTACGCCTGCTATGACGCAGAGGGCAACATTTCGGTGGAGGGCGTCAAGGCGCTGACCCGCCACCTGATCGCCAAGGGCGTCAAGGGCGTGTATGTGGGCGGCTCCTCCGGCGAGTGCATCTACCAGCACGTCGACGAGCGCAAGACCGTTCTGGAGGCCGTAATGAGCGAGGCCAAGGGTAAGCTGACCGTGATCGCCCACGTTGGCTGCAACAACACCGCCGACAGCATGGAGCTGGCACGTCACGCCGAGAGCGTGGGCGTGGACGCCATTGCCTCCATCCCGCCCATCTATTTCCACCTGCCGGAGTACGCCATTGCCAAGTACTGGAACGATATGTCCGCAGCAGCGCCCAACACCGAGTTCGTCATCTACAACATTCCGCAGCTGGCAGGCACGGCACTGACCATGAGCCTGCTGAACGAGATGCTGAAGAACCCCAACGTGGTAGCCGTGAAAAACAGCTCCATGCCCACGCAGGACATCCAGATGTTCAAGGATGCCGGTATCGCCGCCCGCGGCGAGGGCAACTTTGTGGTGTTCAATGGCCCGGACGAGCAGTTCGTTTCCGGACGCGTCATTGGCGCAGACGGCGGCATCGGCGGCACTTATGCCGTGATGCCGGAGCTGTATCTTGCCATGAACGAGCATCTGGAAAAGGGCAAGATCGCAAAGGCCCGCGCTATCCAGTACGAGGCCAACCGCATCATCTACAAGATGTGCTCTGCTCACGGCAATCTGTACGCCGTGCAAAAGGAGATCCTGCGCCGGATGTACGGGCTGGAACTGGGCAGCGTGCGCGCCCCGATGCCCGGCCTGATCCCCGAGGATGAAGCCATTGTGGCCGAGGCACAGGCCATGATCGAAGCCGCCATCGCAAAGCTGTAACAAAATAAAAGCGCCCCTCTCCGTCTCTTTTTCAGAGGGGAGACGGGCGCTTCTTTTATTGGAGGAAACGCAAATGATCTGCGATACCCTGCAGCATCTTGGCCGGTACAGGGGACTGCACCCCAACTTGGATACCGCCATTGACTATCTGCTGACCCACGACCTTGCCGCCCTGCAGCTGGGACGCACCGAGGTGGACGGCGACAAGGTGTTCATCAACCTGATGGACGCCACCTTGCACCCGGACGCGGGCTACCACCCGGAGTATCACAAGCTTTATGCTGATTTACAGGTGGACCTTACCGGCAGCGAGGGCTGGGGCTACACCAATCTGCCCGGCGCGGAGATCGGGGAATTTACCGGGGATTGCGGCTTTCAGGACAGTGCCAGCGTAGTGACCGGTGCACTGGGCGAGGGACGCTTTGTGCTGTTCTTCCCGGAGGAGCTGCATAAGCCTGGCCTTGTACAGCACGGCTGTGTCAGCGTGCGCAAGGCGGTCGTCAAGATCAGAATGGAGGAGTAAGACCATGGATAAGGAAAAGCTGTTTGCACAGATCAAGGGCGGACTTATCGTGTCCTGTCAGGCACTGGAGCACGAGCCGCTGTACACCAAGGAGGGCGGGGTCATGCCCCTGATGGCCAAGGCTGCCGCCATGAGCGGCGCTGTGGGCATCCGCGCCAACACCGTGCGAGACATTACCCAGATCAAGCAGGTGGTGGACCTGCCGGTCATCGGCATCATCAAAAAGGACTACCCCGGCACGCCCATGTACATCACCGTTACCATGAAGGAAGTGGACGAGCTGGTGGCCTGCGGTGTGGATATCCTTGCCGTGCAGGGCACGGGTGCGCTGCGCCCGGACGGCTCTACCTCCGCACAGTTTATCCGCGCCATCAAGGCAAAATACCCCGAGCAGCTGGTGATGGCCGACTGCGATAACCTTGAAAACGCCATGCTCTGCGCCGAGGCAGGTGCCGACTTTGTGGGCACCACCATGCGCGGCTACACCCCGGAGACCACCGGCATTGACGATATCGACTTTGACTTCATCCGCAAGCTGTCCGCAGAGTGCCCGGCAAAGATCATTGCCGAGGGTCACATCCACTACCCGGAGCAGGCGGTCAAGGCGCTGGAGGCCGGTGCCTTTGCACTGGTGGTGGGCGGTGCCATTACCCGCCCGGCAGAGATCACCGCACGCTTTACCGGTGCTATCAACGCCGCTAAAAAATAACACAGGGGAGTGCCTGCTATGAAACACTATCTTGGTATCGACATCGGCGGCACTGCCGTCAAGCTGGGCATCGTGGACGAAGCCGGCGCGGTGCTGGCGAAAGCCGAGGAGAGCGTAAGCTTTGACGGCTACCGCACCCCCATCCTGACCACCGTGCTGAAAGCTGCGCAGGCATTCCTTGCCGCGCAGAACATCCCGGCAGAAAGCATTGCGGGCATCGGCGTGTCTGCCACCGGGCAGATCGACAGCCGCAAGGGCATCGTGGCGGGCACCTGCGGCAACCTGCCCAACTACATCGGCGCACCCATCAAGGCGGAATTGGAAAAGACCTTCGGTCTGCCGGTCACGGTAGCCAACGACGCCAACTGCATGACGCTGGGCGAAGTGTGGGTCGGCGGTGCACAGGGCTATACGGACGTCATCGGCGTGACGCTGGGCACCGGCGTGGGCGGCGGCATCCTGACCGGAGGCCGTCTGCTGGAAGGCGCGCGGGGTCTGGGCGGCGAGCTGGGACACTACCGCACCCACGCGCTGGACGGCGTGGATTGCACCTGCGGCGCAAAGGGCTGCTGGGAGCGCTACGCTGCCACCACTGCTCTGGTGCGCGCCGCGCAGGAGAAAGACCCGGCATGGAAGGATGGCCGCGCTATCTTTGCCGCCGCTGAGGCGGGCGACAAGACCGTGCTGGCGCTGCTGGACGCATGGACGGACGAGATCGCACAGGGACTGGCGGGCATGGTGCATATCTTCAACCCGCAGCTGATTTTGATTGGCGGCGGCGTGTCTGCCCAGCAGAAGCTGCTCATCGACCCCATTGCCGCCAAGGTAAAGGCTGCAGTCATGCCCGCCTTTGCCGAGGGGCTGGAAATTCGTGCCGCACAGCTGCACAACGATGCCGGGATAGTAGGCGCTGTGTACTACTTCCGGCAGACGATGGAAAAGGAGTGATTCGGTTATGAAAAAGCATATTCTCTGTCTGGGTGATTCCAACACCCACGGCTATTGCGCCGACCCCAACGACTGCGCCGACCACGGCATCCGCTTCAACGAGGACGAGCGTTGGACCTGCCGCCTGCAGAAGGCGCTGGGCGAGGAATATCTGGTCACCGAGGAGGGGCTTTCCGGTCGCACTACCGTGTTTGTGGACCCGCTGCATGAGTCCATGGACGCGCTGAGCGTGGCTTACGCCCTGCTCAAGAGCCACGAGGTCATCGACCTGCTCATCATCATGCTGGGCACGAATGACGTGAAGGAGCGCTTTGGCGCAAACGCCGCATGCATCGGTGCGGGTATGGAGCGGCTGCTGCTCAAGGTCAAGAGCGTGGACTGCTGGGGCGGCAAAGCACCCAACATTCTGGTGGTGGCGCCGCCCTGCATCAAGGACGGCTTCCACGATGCCGTGATGGGTGCAGGCTGCGTGGAAAAATCCCGTGGGGTCGCCGAGCAGCTGCGCATCGTAGCCGAGCGGCAGGGCGTGCACTTTATGGACGCCGCCGAATGCGAGTTCAACGAGGTGGACTTTATGCACCTGACCTGCAAGGGGCACGCCCGGCTGGCAGAGCTGCTGGGCGCAGAGGTGCCGAAGCTGGTCTGAGCAAAAAGATGTCAGAGCGATCCCGGAAGGCCTGCGGGCTTTCCGGGATCGCATTTTCATACAGGCAGGGGAGAAAGCTCGATTTCCGGGACTGCATGGAAAAGCCACGCGGCAAGCGCTGCTTTTTCCTCCATACTGCCGCCTTTTTTGTTGACAAGGCACCGGCTTGCTATTATAATAGTGTAGTCAAAATGGCATTCCTGTGCGGCTTTGTGGCTGCGCGAAAGAAATACAGCTAATAACAAGGAGAGATTCTCAAATGGCACAAGAGATCAAGATGTCCGCTGCCGGTCTGAAGGCAATGCAGGAGGAACTGGAATACCTCAAAACCGTCCGCCGCAAGGAGCTGGCTGAAGAGATCAAGGAAGCCCGCAGCCACGGCGACCTGTCTGAGAACAGCGAGTACGACGAGGCCAAGAATACGCAGGGTCTGGTGGAGAACCGCATCACCGAGCTGGAGCAGACCATCAAGAACGCAGTTATAATCGACGAGAGCGAGCTGAGCGTGGATAACGTCTCCGTGGGTACCCACGTCACCATCCGCGAGACCGGCGAGGACGAAGCCGAGGAATACGATATCGTGGGCCGCACCGAGGCTGACGCCTTCAACGGCAAGATCAGCGACGAGAGCCCCGTGGGCCACGCCCTGATGGGCAAGGCTGTGGGCGAAAAGGTCGAAGTGCTGCTGCCCACCGGCCAGACCGTGGAGTACACCGTGCTGGCCATCACCCATTCTGCAAACTAAGTAGGAGTAACCATGGAAGAGCAAAAGAGAAACCCCGCTGCGGGTCTGTCCGAGAGCGAGCAGGTACAGGTGCGCCGCCAGAAGCTGGCCGACCTGCAGGCCGCCGGCAACGACCCCTTTACCCTGACCAAGTTCCCGCAGGACGCGTATTCTGCCGACCTGAAGGAAGAATATAAGGAACTGCCCAACGAGACCGACAGCGGCAAGCTGGTGGCACTGGCAGGCCGTATGATGTCCAAGCGCGTTATGGGCAAGGCAAGCTTTGCCCATCTGCGCGACGACAAGGGCGATATCCAGCTTTACGTCCGCCGCGACGAGCTGGGTGACGATGCCTACGCTGCCTTTAAGAAGCTGGACGTGGGCGACATCATCGGCGTGAAGGGCGAGGTGTTCCGCACCAAGACCGGCGAGCTGAGCGTGCGCGCTACCGAGCTGACCCTGCTGGCCAAGAGCCTGCGCCCCCTGCCCGAGAAGTTCCACGGCCTGACCGATACCGAGATGCGTTACCGTCAGCGCTATGTGGATCTGATCGCAAACCCGGAGGTGAAGGATACCTTCATCAAGCGCAGCCGCATCCTGAAGGAAATCCGCGCTTATCTGGACGAGAAGGGCTTTTTGGAGGTGGATACCCCCATCCTGACCCCCTTCGAGATCGGCGCTTCTGCACGCCCCTTCTACACCCACCACAATACCCTGAACATGGACATGGTGCTGCGCATCGAGACCGAGTTGTACCTTAAGCGCCTGATCGTGGGCGGTATGGATCGCGTGTACGAGGTTGGCCGCATCTTCCGCAACGAGGGCATGGACCCCAAGCATAACCCGGAGTTCACTACCATCGAGCTGTATCAGGCCTTTACCGATTTCCATGGCATGATGGATCTGGTAGAGGAGCTGTACAAGCGCCTTGCCCTCAAGATCTGCGGCAGTCTGGTCATCCCGTATCAGGGCAAGCAGATCGATATGAGCCACTGGGAGCGCCTGACCATGGTGGAGGCCGTGAAGAAGTATTCCGGTGTGGACTTCAACGACTGGCAGACCGATGCAGACGCCATCGCCGCCGCCAAGGCGCACAACGTGGAACTGCCTGAGGTGCCCACCAAGGGCGCTATTCTGGCCGAGTTCTTCGACGCCTTTGTGGAGGACAAGCTGATCCAGCCCACCTTCATCTACGATTACCCCGTGGAGATCAGCCCGCTGGCCAAGCGTAAGCCGGATGATCCCGCTTTCACCGAGCGCTTCGAGTATTTTATCGACTGCACCGAGTACGGCAACGCCTTCAGCGAGCTGAACGATCCCATCGACCAGAAGGGCCGCTTCGAGCGTCAGGTGGCCGAGCGCAAGGCGCTGGAGCCCGAGTGCAAGGCACAGGTGGATTACGATTACATCAACGCACTGGAGTACGGTCTGCCCCCCACGGGCGGTCTGGGCTTCGGCGTGGACCGTCTGGTGATGTTGCTTACTGATAGTGCATCTATCCGTGACGTGCTGCTGTTCCCCACGATGAAGCCAATTGAGCAGTAAAATGTAAAAAACGGCTTATATCCGTTGAAAATCACAATATGTGATACTGGAGCAACGTGGATTTACCACCAACTTACCACCAAATTTGATAATTTGCATCGGTAAAACGGAAAGCAGCCTACAATAAACATAAGCACCCCTGTCAATGAAATGTGCGATGACACATGGATTGGCAGGGGTGCTTTTTGGTTTGAAAAAAATTAGTAATAGGGTAAATATCCGACTTTTATCAGTGTTTTCATTGACGCTCTATTGTAAAAGCATTATAATTGTTACATAAAATTCACACAAACGACGCTCTTACAATTGAGCAATAAGGAAAAGTTATGACGGATGGCATAGAAGCAACGATTGCCCTTTGCAAATGTGGAAGAGCCCATAAAGCCTACGGAGTCCGCTTTGAAAAGGCTGGCAAAAAGCACTGGAAGTACACATGGGCGTTTTCTATCAAAGAATCAGCCGCAAAACATGAAGGCTACGATGAAACCACAATTATTGGTACGATTGAGCCAACAGAAGATTATCCCGGATGTCCTTACTGTGCAGCAACTACCTTCGTAATATGCGGCACCTGTGGAAAATTGAATTGCTACAATGGTTCTAGGGTGTTCTCCTGTGGATGGTGCGGAGTACATGGTGTTGTCAGTTGGGGTTATGACGGCTCTGGCATCCGAAGCAGTGGAGATCGGTAAAAGATTATGAGTATCTTCAACAAGCAACAACAGAAGCCCATGCCGACTTTCTCTGCCAGTCAGACGGTTCTTCCTTCTGCTGCAATCTCCCGGATTGAGAGTGGCAGTCTGGCAGAACTGAATGTGCCTAACTTGATGCTCAAAAAGGGTGAAAAATGCTGTTTTGTAGACAAGAGCTATGAAATGGTCGAGACAAGCATCACTCGAAATGTCCGAAAATCCGGCGGTACCAGTGTGCCAAGTGTCTTTTTCAAGGGCGTTCGATACCACATGGGCAGCAGTGAATCTATCCCTGTAACGGAAACCAAGGTCGACTACATACCGGGATACCTTTATATTACCAACAAGCGCATCATTTTTACCTCGCAGAAAGGCGGCCTAGAAAAATCCATTGGTTCGCTTTCTGCATTTCATCCCTATTCCAATGCGATTGGGCTTCAATTTGGGCAAAAGGTCATAAACTTTATTCTGCCTCGTGCGGATCTGGCAGTACAAACGCTTCAAATTATGACGTAAATCATCGAAAGGGTATTGTAATATGGGAAATCTAAAAGTACATGATAAGCTGGATATTCAAGCTGGTGGACAGGTTGAGGTTCTGGATGAATTTGGTTCTGGTGGTCAGGGTACGGTCTACAAGGTATCGTACAACGGCAAAACCTATGCTCTGAAATGGTATCATCCGGGAGTTTTCAAGGGAAAGGAAAATGACTTCTATAAGAACCTCGAAAACAATATTAGCAATGGTGCGCCAACGGATGCTTTTCTCTGGCCAAAAGCCATTACCAAAGTTTATAACGACCAGTTTGGCTATCTGATGGATGTGCGCCCGTCTGGTTACGAAGAACTGACCAACTTTTTTGTGGGTGGCCGAAAGCAGAAACAGGCGCGTTTCAAAAGTTTCTACGCCCTCTGTACGGCAGCAATCAATATTATCGAAGCCTTCCGTGCTCTGCACAATAATGGCTACAGTTATCAGGATATCAACAACGGCAACTTCTTCATCAACCCGGAAAATGGCGATGTGCTGATTTGCGATAATGATAACGTCAGTCCGTTCGGAACCAATCTTGGCATTATGGGCAAGCAGCGCTGGATGGCTCCGGAAATTGTTATGGGAAAGAATGACCCCGACAAGAACAGCGACCGTTTTAGTCTGGCCGTAGTGCTGTTCCGGTTATTGTTCATCAACCACCCGTTGGAAGGCCGTTACAGCACCCCTCCCTGCATGACCAAAGAAGCCGAGCAAAAATATTATGGTAGTGCTCCAATTTTTGTCTATGACCCATCTACAACGGAAAACCGTCCGATTCCGGGAACTGACCATAATCTGAAACTGTTCTGGAATGTTTATCCGGACTATGTAAAAGAAGCGTTCATCCGTGCATTCAGTCATGATGTAATGATGAAGCAGAAGCCACGCATTCTGGAAAAAGAGTGGCTGGATATTTTTATCCGCCTGCGCACGGAAATTGGCCGCTGTCCACACTGTGGGCAGGAAACGTTTTATACATTCAGGGGAAGCCACGATATCCCCTGCATGGAATGCAGCAAAAAGATTTCCATTACAAATGCGCTGCAAATCAAAAATCAGATTTTGCCTATCTTCCCCGGCTTGAAAATCAGTTTGTGGACAGTGGACAGCTCTCTGGAAGATATCCGCACACAGGTAGCCGAAGTAGTGAAGAATCCGAAAGATCCGAAACTACTTGGCCTCCGAAACCTCAGCCAGCGCACTTGGAGCGTAAATCTGCCAGATGGTTCTCAGCGTCCCCTGCCGCCACAGCAAGTTGTACCCGTTCGCGCTGGATTTGAAATCCATTTCCTTGGTGGAACGAATGATTCTGGAATTATCAAGTAAAAGAGAAAGGTGAAGAAAAATGTCTCTGTTGGATAACGTAGCACCTGCCCCTCGAAAAGTCATGACGCTGTTTTATGTGGTCGATACCTCCGGCAGTATGTGCGGAAGCAAAATCGGCAGCGTCAACAGCGCAATGGAGGAAGCCATTACCAGTGATTTGCCGGAGATCAGCGCAGCAAACGATGATGCTGAAATCAAAGTGGCCATCATGCAGTTCAGCAGTGGTTGTTCGTGGATCACTCCGCAGAGTGGTCCTATTGCTATTGGAGATGTGATCTGGAACGATCTGAACGCAGGCGGCGTGACCGATTTGGGCGCAGCCTGTAAGGAGCTGGATAAAAAACTCTCTCGCAATGAGTATTTGAACAGCCAGACAGGAGCGTATGCTCCGGTCATTCTGCTGTTCAGTGATGGCGGCCCCACGGACAACTGGGAAAAGGAACTAAAACAGCTGAAGCTGAACAACTGGTTCAAACACGCCATTAAAATTGCCATTGCCATCGGTGACGATGCAGATAAGGCGGTTCTGGCCGAGTTTACCGGAACGATTGAGTCTGTCATTACGGTCAATGATAAGCACACGCTGAAAGCTCTGATTCGCAAGGTCAGTGTCCGCGCATCGGAGTTCCAGAGTCACAGCAAGCAATCCGGTGATACGACCTCCAGTGCCGAGGATGATAGTGCCAAAATTGCACAGGATGCCGTCAATGAGATTAAGCAGGATGCTTCTCAGAACAGCCCTGTTTCTGGTGGTGACTCTGGTGCCATTGATGTTTCACTGGATCAGGATTGGGGCAACTGGTAAAAGCTGATTTTCTGCAGGAGGTCAAATTATGGCTGAATATTACCAGTTTGCTCATTCTGTACAAGGTTATAACCACATTAAAGCAAACAAGGTTTGTCAGGATGCATCCGGTGAATGCCATTTTGAAGATGTAAGCATCATTGCTGTAGCCGATGGGCACGGCAGTGATAATTATATTCGCACAGACCGTGGCAGTAAATTTGCAGTTTCTGCGGCTCTGACAGCTATCAAGGCCTTTGTACAGGAGGCACGGGAAAATCATTTGCCTGCTATTCCGGATTCTGAATCTGAATTGGTTCAGGTTTCCAAAAACATTCTGGCCCGATGGTATACACAGGTGGAAAATGACGTTGCCTGTGAGCCATTCCAGTCGGAAGAATTGGCAAAGGTATCAGATAAATACAAGCAACGGTACGCATCCGGACAGTATAACGCCAAGGCTTATGGAACGACCCTGATTGCAGTCTGTATGACCAGCGAGGGTTGGTTTGGCATCCACATTGGAGATGGAAAATGCGTTGAATTGCTTGAAAACGGGACGCTTTGCGAGCCTATCCCATGGGATGAAGCTTGTGAGCAGAATATCACCACCAGCATCTGTGACAGTGATGCAATTGAGGAATTTCGTTATGTAATTCAAAAGGATTTCCCTGCAGCGCTTTTTATCGGAAGCGATGGCATTGATGACAGCTATTCCTCTGAGATGGAATTGCATGAACTGTATCGCAACATTTTCATTGTCTTTGCAGACCATGGTGCAGAAGTCGGCAGCAATGAAGTCCGTGACTACTTGCCCAAAATCACCAGACAGGGCAGCGGTGATGATGTTTCCATTGCAGGTATCATCCGCACGGATATTTCTAAAGATTCAGTCGCTAGAATTAGGCTGTGCGGCGAAGAAATCCGGCTGAAAGCCCAGTTGGAAAAAGCAGAGCGCACCCATCAATCCGCCATCGAGAAGAAAAACTATATCGAAAACAACATGGAACGAAACCGGGCAGAACTTCAGAAACTGACGGAACGTTTGCTAGATGCTGAAGCTGGTCTAAAAGCATCGGAGGTCGCTCTTTATAAGGCGCAGGCTGAATGGAAATCGCTACAAGCCAGACTGAACGCACTGGAACGCGATACCTTGGGGAATGTTGCAATACAGGCTGAGAATGTAGTTGTACCCGATTCCGATGCGAAAGACTTGATTGCCATTCAGGATGCGGAAAAATCGAAAGTAATGCAGGAAACTCAAGGGATTTCACATTGATTCGTCAAAAGGTCTTCGCCAGATGTGGCGTGGGCCTTTTTGTGTTGTGTGTGAGGAAAGATCATGACCGAATTTGGAAGATATCTGAAACAGTGTCCACCAGCACTCAAAGATAAAACCCGAACATTAAGTTTGCTAAAAGATGCTCTGAAGAATGACTTGCCGAAGTTTCGCGTATTGCAAGCAGCCTATGAACTTGGAATACTAGAAGCCATCCAACGCAGCAATCCGATTTCAACAGATGATAGGTTGAAAATCACGACAGGTCTTGTCAGCCAGTATGCCATGCTGGAAAACGCAGCTAAGAATGCTATTGATTATTGGCAAGACAGCGTTGATGTAGATATTCTTTATCGTGCACTTAATGATGCTGACGAGTGCAGAGAATCTCGCATAAATTCCGCTGAATCTACTGCACGACCTGCAATTCCGATAAAGCCACAACAGAATCCAGCTGAAAATTTGCTAAAGATCGAATCAATTTCGCAGGATTCTATTCGCATGGGCATTCGGCTTCAATGGAAAAAACAATCGGAAATCGAATGCTATGAAATCTGGCGGGCAAAAGAATCAGAGCAACCTGTCAAAATCAAGGAAGGTTCTTTCCCTATTCCACGGTATCAGGATTACGATGTGGAAGCTAACTGCTGCTATACTTATGCAATCCGAGGACTGAATGAATCCGGAAAAGATATTTCGCATTCCGCAGATATTCAGCTGATTGCCCCAAGCAAGCCACCTGTATTTCAAATTCGAGAGTTGCAGTTTACCTTTTCTGGCCTCCAACTCAAATGGAGTATGCTTTTTGAAGCAGAAAAATATATTGTCCAGAAATACTCAGATGTCTATGGATGGACAACTCTTGCGGAGCTTCCTGTGGAGCAGACCATGTATCTGGATGCTGCCGCTCAGGGTGGAAAGACAATTAAATATAAAATCCGGTGTGTCTGTAAAAATGGCACCGCGATAGAAACCGCTGAAATTGAATTGAATTTATAAAGGAGCCAGACTACTATGAGTCTAAACCTGTTGGTGTCAATTATCATTTATGCACTCATGGCGTTTTTTGTTGGATGTGGATTCTACCATATTGTCAATCTATCAAAATATCAGAAAGACTTTGCATTAATAGGGAAAAGAATTAAAACCGATGCCCAGGCTGTTATTGATTTACAGGAGTATCTTGACGGAACGACTAGCGAGCAAAACAAATTATTTCAGTCTGATAAATTAAACGCCAAACTTGAAGAGTATCGAGCTGCGTATCAGCGAACAAAAAGCACTAGTTTTGCGGCTCCTTTTGTCGATATTACAGATTTCTTTAACGGGGAATTCTTAGACGAATTGGGACACACCGGATTCTGTGAATTGGTTCCCGGAACTATGACTGGCCTTGGAATTTTAGGAACCTTTGTTGGCTTAGTTCTCGGTGTTGGTGGATTTGACACATCCACTACAGATGCTGTTATGGTTAGTATCACCCACCTTCTTGGTGGCATGAGTACAGCTTTTTTGACAAGTATTGTTGGTGTGCTACTATCTCTTGCGTTTTCACATATCTATAAAAAGTACGTCGACAGCACAAATCAAAGCCTTGAAGATTTTGTAACTGCATTCCATGACAAGAATCTAGATGGCTCTTCCAGTAATGCCGAAAACCAGCTTTTGGGTTACCAACAGCAGCAGACCGAGTTGATGAAAAACTTTGCTACCGTCGTTTCGGAAGCTGTCAGCACCTCTATCGCTAATACCATGCGTACCGAGCTGGTTCCGATTTTCGATGAAATGAAATCTACTGTTAAAGAGTTCAGCGAAATTGCAAGCCAGCAGCAGAAAGATGGCCTGAATCAGGTCGTGCAGGAATTTATTCGCTGCATGAACGAATCCCTGCGTGGACAGTTTGACGAACTGGCCGCAACGATTCAGAAAACTTGCGAATGGCAGAAAGCATCCACCGAGCAAATGCAAAAAATTGTGGATAGCATTTGCGATACATCGAACGAAATTGAAAAAGTCAATGCCGTTTCCCATCAGACCGTTGAAGAAATGAACGGTTTTGTCACGCTTCTGAAGGAGTATCAAGAAAAACTCCATTCTGAAGCAGAACTCATTCAGCAGCAGATTGCAAACAGCAATGAAATCAGCGAACGGCAAGCCAATTATTTGGATAAATTGGTGGAAAGCGAAAGCCGTGTTGCTGATTTGGCAGACAACGTGAAAAAAGAAGCAGATGCTGCACAGCAGGCCGTTGATATGCTGTCGGACCACTGCAAAGACCAGATCAGTGGTATTGTGGATGCTGCCAAGCAAGATATGGACGCTCTGGCCGCATCTACAAAGGTTTTGACAGAGGCTAGCCATTCGCAGATGGAAACGCTGGCACAGACTGCTGAAAGCGAAATGCAGTTGCTGTCTAACACTGCCGCCCAACTGAGCGAAGAAAACCACAAACAGCTGATGGAACTGACGAAGGCATCCTCTGAGCAGATGTCCGTGATTTCTGAGGCTGCAAATAATGTGATGCAAAATAGCAAGCAGCAGATTGAGGAAGCAATCAAGGCAACACAGGCACAGTCGGATGCTTTGATGCAGGCTACCAATGACTTCTCCGACTTTGTACAACAAGAGCACAAAAAATTGGTGGAAGCTGTGGATAAAGAGGTGTCTGGTCTGTCCAATTTTGCAGGTCAGACTACAAGCGAAATTCAGTCTGCGACTGCTGGCATGGAGAACGCGGCAAAGCTGCTGGATAAGAATCTGGATGATGTACTTGATCGCACCTTTACGTCGTTCGACAGCAGCCTGACCGATATTTCGCAGCACCTGAGCGGCACCATTGCCGATGTGCGCGATACTACCGAGGCCCTGCCGCACATTATCCGGGAATCTCAGAAGCAGTATGAAGCGGTTCTCACTAAACTGACCAGCCAGACACAGAGCTATCTGGATGCAATGGAAAAGCTGACCGCGCTGGTTGAGCAAAAGACTCCTGCTACGGCTGATGAAGAAGGGAATCGTCAATGAGACGCTATACCAAACGAAATAAAAACGGCGAAAAGCTGAATTTCTGGCTTTCCTACTCTGACATGATGGCGGCATTGCTGCTGGTCTTTATTCTGATCCTGTCCTGTACCTTGCTGGAAACGCGCGCAACCTATGAAGCAAAACAGGCTGAATTGGAAGAAAAAGAACAGATTATTCTGAATCAGCAGTCGCAAATTGATACGATTGTGGGTGTTCGTGGAGATCTGATTGATGCCCTGAGCAAAGAATTCTCTGGTAACGACCTTTCTGTCAAGGTAGATGCACAGTCTGGTGCAATCACCTTTGATTCAACGCTGCTCTTTGGCTACAACGATGACAAACTTCAGGATTCCGGTAAGGCTTTCCTTGCAGAGTTTTTGCCGAAATACTTCTCGGTTCTGCTGGGCAAGGATTTTTCACCGTATGTCGCTGAAATTATTATCGAAGGTCATACCGACACGGATGGCGGTTATATGTACAATCTGCAATTGTCACAGAACCGCGCATTTGCAGTCGTGTCCTACTGTCTGGATGAAAATAACCATTTTCTTTCGGACAGCCAGTTGGAAGAACTGCGTGTTTTGCTGACCGCAAACGGACGTTCGTGGAGTGCACCTGTTTATACAGCGGACGGAACGGTTGATATGCAGGCATCCCGCCGTGTGGAAATCAAATTCCGCTTAAAGGATGAGGAAATGATGAATCAGATTGCTGAAATGCTTGAGGAAACAAAATGAAAACAAGCTATAAGCCTTCTAAACTTCCGACTATTGCTGCACAGGTACGGAAAGAGCATCCTACAAGTTCTGAAATTAAAAACTATCAGTTGGATAATAGTTTTTTAGACGAAGTGCGCCAGTGGGCCAAACTGCCTAAAGAAGATATAGATGGAGAAGCCATCACCATTCCGATTCGCAAGGTGCGGTTGCTGGCAAATTATGTGCCAGCCAATTCTCTGCACCTCCCACTCCTTAATCTGACAAGGATTCTATTTTTGCGCGCAAATGAAGAAATCGCACGGTCACTCTTTATTCTCTGGCAGGATTATTTCACGAATCAAGATTTATGCTATCTCCTTTATCGTATCGTACAGGACAAGCCTGAACTGGTAAAGAAAATCGTTTCCAACACCAAACTTGAAAATGCCACTATGATGCAGTGGTTTCCCGGTAAAAATATCCCCTATGCAGTTGGCAGAGAGTGTATGCGTTGGCAAAAATCTGACCGCATCCGTTTTTCTGACCGCCTGATGACGTTGGGAATCATGCCATCCACTCGGCTAGGACAGCGTTGTATTCAGGAATACCTTACTTTCTGTGATCGAACAGGCTATCTTGAAATTTCTGACCGGGATATGCTGCCTACTTTGAAGAAGTATTCTCCGGATTCTATAAAGCTGTTCCTGAAGAATATCTTGACAGAACTGAAGGTTGAGGACTTTCAGAGATACTACCAGTGCGGCTCCTATCTTCGCAATATTTATACCAGCGATGCAGGAACGCTAAAGTATAAGAATTTCTTTTCCGGGTTCACACCCGAACAGGAACTCAAGTATCACCGCTGGCTGAATTATATCCTAGTCAAAGACACTTTCGTTGGTTCTGACGATGACGCTCGCCTAAAGTTTTGGAGCCAGTATGTGCCGTACAGTTTGGATGTTTATAAAGTATCTATCAGTGCTTCGCTGGTTATCGAATTCGAGGCCTACTGTGTGATTGAATTTTTTGAAACCACACAAGGTGCGCTTTATATTTACCCTAAAGACACTTTTGAACGGGAAATCAAATTCTACGTTGTGCGCCGAAATAATACTGAATTGCGGCATGAGTTGTATACCAATCTGCGCCGCTACTGTACAGAACGTATTGTGCACCGGGAAGGTTGGCAGTATAAGACCAGCCGTTATCTAATGGCGCATAGTATTATTTGATGTCTCTTTGAAGGAGTTCAGTATTTATGGATTTGAAAATTGTTATTGAGAATCATCCTGAATGCCTGACAAATCGTTCCCGTCTGGCTGCTGTTTTGCGGGACTTGTACCCGAATGAAAAAATGCTGGTAAATATCGCCCTTGAGGTATATGAATGCGGTATTGCGGACAGACTACGTTCTATGACAAATGTGGAAGCGACACAGGTACAGACATTCTGTCATCAGCTGGCAATAGAGTATGCTCTGCCAATGCAAGTTGCGCTTCAAGGCCTTGAATTATGGGCCGATGCTTATGGCACTTCGATTGAGAAAGAAATTATAACGGCTACACCTATCGACATCACAAATGTTTCTGCTCAACAAAATCCTACCATCATTTCAAACGATCCTTTTGCGCATACTGGAATTGTAGAGGGGAATCCACTTGAATATGAGGTGAAAGAAATTGAGCCCGGTATAGTAGAAATTACAAGATTTCTCGGATTTGATAAGAAAGACATGATAATCCCTAATATAATTTCTGGAAACAGAGTCGTTGGTATTGGTGGCTATGGGGTCTTTCGAAATTGTCAAAAAATAGAGTCTGTAATTATAGCGGATGGAATAGAATATATTGGGAGAGAAGCGTTTTATCATTGCGAAAAATTGAAACGAGTCAAGACGAATACGCATCTCAAAAATATTTGTAATTTTGCATTTTCCTACACACAGATTGATAAAATATGCTTTCCATTGTCACTCGTATCTTTTGAAGAATACGCTCTTAGCGTTTATGGAGGGCATGGGGAAAAGGGAGTCATCATAGCATACGTTCATCCAGGAACAAAAGCTATTGCGAGCGCACGTCGTTGGAACATACCACTTAAAAATGCTGAAGATTGGCCAGGTTATAACTGAGCCCGTAGATTTTCTGAAACAGTCTTTATCTTGAAAGGAACGGTGTTCTATGAAACCATCCAAACAATATTCATTTGAAATTTTGAAAATCAGAAATGATATTGAAATGCTCAAAAATCGAAAAATTTATGAATTGCAAAAGGCTACACACTACCCAGCAGCATATACCCTTGGTGCACGTCTTGAAGAAGAACTCGATGAACTACTTTATGCCTTGGACAATCAGTTGCCGGGGAAAGCACAAGAACTTCGTGATGCGAAAAATCGCGCTGAGAAAAATCTCCTGAATGAAAAAGAGTAAGTCTTCTTTATGAATCTTCATATTATTATTGACCAGTATCCACAATGTCTGGAGAGCCGTGCAAAGCTATCCGCCATCCTGCGCGACTTGTACCCAAGCGAACGCAGACAAATCAATATCGTTTTGGACATATATGAATGTGGCATTGCAGATAAAATCAAACAGCTTAAAAGCATTGACGCCTTGCAGGTACAAGCTTTTTGTCGCCAACTCGAAGTCGAGTATGCACTTCCAGCCAAATATGCACTTCGTGGAATTGCTTTATGGCTGGAAGCCTACGATGTAATGCTTCAGAAGAACGAAGCTCTCGCTAAGGATTTTCGTGCGTTGTCTGGCCCTGCAAGTTTTGAGTCAAATGTTTCACAGGTCTCAGAAAGTTCGAATCAAACCGTCAATGCTACTTCAGAATATGAGTTGAAAGTTCTTACTCTTGCAACAGCTGAGATTTCCCAATATCATGGACATAATTCTAAAAATGTTATTATCCCCAGCATTATTGACGGAAAAAATATTGTTGGTATCGGAAAAGGTGCATTTCAACATTGTACAACAATCGAATATCTACGAATTTCAGAAGGGATTCGTTACATTGAAGATGCTGCATTTTTTAATTGTTCGATATTGAAGAACTGCTTGCTCCCACAGTCCCTCATTCGTCTTGGCTCAGAGTTTAACGCATCACCAAATCCTGTCGGAGTTTTTGAACACACAGCCCTAGAACATATTATTTTGCCGGAAGCTATTCGATATATTGGAAAACGTGCATTTAGAAATTGCTTAAAATTAAAGAGTGCCTCGATTTTATCAAGTATAGAATGTTTGCCAGAGGAAGCGTTCTTAGGCTGTGAGCGGCTTACTGCAATTGAATTGCCCCATACCGTTAAGATCATTTCCAATCGAGCATTTGCGTTCTGTGAAAAATTGCAAAGAATTGCATTACCACCAAATGTAAAAAGCCTTGGTGAAATGACATTTCTTGGATGCACTTCACTCAATATGATCCGATTGAACGTTGGATTGGCAAGCATTCGCCAAGGGGCTTTTCTAAATTGTACTAGCCTAAAGGAAATCCATATTCCATCAACAGTAACTCTGTTTGGAAAACATCTTTTTGAATACGTTCCAATTCACAAGGAAAATGGGAATGCAGTGATTTATGGGAGCAAGCGGCAAAAGCTCAATTTATTGATTTACTGCGCCTTAGGTTCCCGTGCACTTGAGTATGCGCAAAGGAATAATGTTGAATTTCGGATAGAAAGGAATTAGTCCTAGCGTTATTCCTGAATGAAAGCACACACGTCAGGGAACACTTGTATTAAATCTTCGGAAAGTGTGTGATTCTATGGTTGACCGTATTGTTAAAGAGATTAACACCTGCTTGGAGAATGACTGCTACATTTCAGCATTGGGAATGGCATTGACTCTCCCGGATATTTGTGGAAAAGCTAAATATCCCAAATGGAAGAAGCACGATGTTGGGCTGCGGTATAAAAAATGGTATGATGAGTATATTGGATTCCGTGAAATTCCAAGTGGACCACATAGTGAAGATTTCTCGTATTTAAGTGGTGAGGTCGTTTACAGTCTGAGAAATTGCTTGCTGCATCAAGGAACTCCCAATATCGACAATAACAAAATCACAGAAAAGCGTTGCAAGATGGATTACTTTATTCTCGTGATTAACAAGGATGAACACATAACTTCATCTGAGTTCGCGTTAAACCACGATGGCACTCGTTCGGATTGTGGAATGAAGGTGGACCTTTATAGCCTTTGCGGAAAATTAACGCGCGCAGCTTCCGATTATTATCACAATAATAAAGAACTCTTCGATTTTTTCCAGTATCAGTTAATACAATAATACGACCTCACACAATAGCGGCAAAGTTTCATTGCGAACTTTGCCGTTTTTCTTTTTATCCCAATTTGTGAAATTTTCAAAACTGTATTCCAAAACGGCTCTGCGGATTCCTATTAGTGTAGGGGATTTCAGAGTCTTTCGTAATACGACTTTTCTCTAGTTCTATAAGTGGATAATGAACAAAATCTATATTCTAAAATTAGGCAGTTCAACAAAATTTGAAAATCTGGTTGCCAAACACCCATTTTAGATTGTTATAGGTAGAGGGGAACGTTGGAAAAATGAAATTTCTTTGAATTTTTGCAAGACCCGGTTTAAAAACGCCCCTTAAAGTTTGTATAGGGTATAAGGACTATTTTTCCAAACAGACCTATTTGCTTTTGGATTCGCTTCCGAAAATTCCTAATCCTTTACAAAGCTACATCGCACCTTGACAATTTCATGAGCCACCCCAGCAGGATACCTCTGGTACTGAATGCGCATTCTGCGCGTCTTACCAGAAAATACGCCGGAGAAAATCGGGCAGGAACGAGCCGGGACAGAGTGGACGGTAGTTAAGAGCAAGATTCGCCTTTGTATACGAAACCGCACCTACGGGCGGTTTCTCTACGGCGGCATCTTGATGGGGATTGTGCTCCCCATACCCTCACATCGTGCAAAATCACATGATTTTGCCTGTTGGTGGCCTGCCGCAGCAGGTCACAGCCGGAGTGCAGATGCACTGCCGGGAAAATCAAATTCTTGATTTTGGAAAGGAGCCCCCATGCCACGAACGAAGAAAAAAGTGAAATCTATCGTAAAGACAAAAGTAATCTCCGCGCGAGTTACAGAAGTAGTACATGAACTTTTACACCGGCAGGCAGAAGATGCCGGAATGACCCTCTCTGAATTTGCAGCGCAGATGCTGATGAAAGGCCGCGTGAATACCGAGTATGTATTCTATGTCCACCCGGACGAGATCGAAGCTATCACACGGGAGTTTGCCTCCATCGGGAACAACCTGAACCAGATCGCAGCGTTCTTCAACAGCGGCGGTATCCAGTCGCGCGCTATGCTCGAAAACATCAACCATGCAATTTCCTGTATTTTTGAAATGCGGGAGCAGGTCGCAGAAATGGCAGGAAAGAACTATGGCAATCTTAAAGCACATCGCAAGTAAGAGTTCCAACTATGGTGTTGCACTGGAATATCTGATTTTCAAGTATGACGAGCTTCGGAAAACTCCGATCCTTGACCAAAACGGAAATCGTATTATGCGGGACGAGTTTTATCTGAACGGTCTGAACTGTGAACCCTATTCTTTCGATGCAGCCTGCCAGCAGCTGAACCGCGAATATCAGAAGAACAAAAACAAGAATGAAATCAAAAGCCACCACTACATCATCAGCTTTGATCCACGAGACAGCACAGAAAATTGCTTGACAGGGAAACGGGCACAGGAACTTGGACTGGAATATGCAAAAGCCAATTTTCCGGGGCATCAGGCATTGGTCTGTACGCACATGGATGGACACAATGGCAGCGGTAACATTCATGTCCATATCGTAATCAACAGTTTGCGAAAACTGGATGTGCCCCAGCAGCCCTTTATGGAACGGCCCATTGACTGCAAGGCAGGGTACAAGCACCATGTGACGAACGAGTACTTGAAACATTTGCAGAAATCCCTCATGGATCTGTGCAACCGTGAATTCCTGCATCAGGTCGATTTGCTGTCACCATCCAGAACGGGTGTGACCGAAGCGGAGTATTGGGCGCAGCGGCGACTGGATGAGAAAAAACAGGAAATCGAAAAGGATGGATTTACGCCCAACCCGACAAAGTTTCAAACACAGAAACAGCTTATCCGGGATGCCGTTGCTGCCGCTCGTGAGAAAGCAATCTCGTATGAAGATTTTCAAAACATCCTGCAGGATGAATATAATATTTTTGTCAAAACACAACGTGGACGTTATAGCTATCTGCCGCCGGAACGAAATAAGTTTATATCGGAGCGTTCTTTAGGGGACAGCTGTAAGAGAGAATGTCTGGAAGGATTCTTTGTTCAGAACGCCGAGAAGAATCTGCGGTACAGGGAAGAACCCATACTGATCTTTACGACCAGAACCAGGTTGCGGCTCGTTGTGGACCTGCAGGAGAATGTCAAGGCACAGGAAAATCTGGCCTATGCGCTAAAGGTCAAAATCAGCAATTTGCAGAAGATGGCCGAAACGCTGGTATGGGTACAGGAAAACAACATCAATGACCTGACAGAACTGAACGATCTGTGTAAGACCGCACATGCCAATGCGCAGGCTGCGTATGAACGACTGTCACAGGCAGAGGATGAACTGTACAAAACCAATGAGCAGATTCATTATGCGGGACAGTACCTTTCTACAAAAGAGGTTCAGCAGCAATTTACGAAGGCAATTTTTAAGAAAAAATTCCGTGCAGAGCATTCCAAGGAATTGGATGCCTATGCAGAATCCGTGAAATATTTCCGGAAAGAAAACGATGGGAAGCTGCCATCGCTGAAATCCTTGAAAAAACGGAAAGAAGAACTGACGAAAGAAATCGCGGAGAGGAAAAAGGCATATGTTCCCCTGAGGGAAGAATCCCGGTGTCTGGAAATTGCATCGGATAATGTGTACAGCATCTTCCGAAAAACCAATGAGATGAAATCCGACCTTGCATGGAAACAAAAGTGGGAGGCCGAAGCCCGCGAAAAGGCAAGGCAGGAGCAGGCTCGACAGGAACAGCGTGAGCGTCAACCGAAACGCAAAAAGCGCAGCTACGATATGAGCCTGTAAATCAGCAGGGTCTTCCACCCCACACCCCGGAACCCTGCCGGATGCGTAAGCCCGTGCAGGGCTTTCCCATCCGGCAGGGACTTTTGAAAATAAGAAGGAGGTCAATTTTCAAGAACAACAATTTATTTGAAATCGTAAAGCTGAATATCCCTACCCGGCAGGCCGCAGAAGCCTACGGATTTCAGCCCAACCGCAGCAGCATGGTTTGCTGTCCATTCCATGCAGACCGCAATCCCAGCATGAAAGTGGATTTTCGATTTCACTGTTTTGGCTGTGGAGCGGATGGGGATGTAATCGACTTCACCGCAAAACTGTTTCAGCTGTCCTTGCGGAAGGCGGCTGAAAAACTGGCCGCAGATTTTGGACTTTCTGCAACGGAAAATTTCCCACGGCAGCACTTGAAAATCGTGGAATACAAAGACCCAATCCAAATATTGTACGAGTGCCGTGCAATCTTAGCTGACTGGTGCACACGTTTTGCGCCAAAATCATCGAAGGAAGAACTGCATCCCTGTTTTGTTGCCAGTCTGCATCACGCCGCTTACATCCAATATCTGATCGAAAACCGAAATTTTCTCACCGAACATCAGAAGGAGGTTCAACAGATTGCCCAACGAATCCGAAAATACCAGACCGACCATTTCCAACATCCGCAAAATGCTCTCGCAGGCTGAAAAAGGCAGTGTTCAGAACACGATTCAAAACTGTGTGACCGTTTTGCAGAACGACCCAGTTCTTGCAGATTCCATCCGGCTGAATCTGCTGAGTGAACGTATTGATATTGTAAAGCCGATGGGCTGGCAGCGTTCCGGCCCTACGCTGACCGACACCGATATGATGTACATTCTGCGCCGAATGGAAAAATACGGCCTGTACAGCGAAAAACGGGTGTCTGCAGCAATTCGCATTGTTGCCAACGAAAATCATTATCACCCTATCCGGGACTACTTGAATGACTTGAAGTGGGATGGCACAGCACGGATAAGCCGCGCCTTGCATCGCTTTCTCGGTGCAGCTGAAGATGAGCTTACTGCAGAAGCATTAAAAATTTTTCTGCTGGGAGCTATCAAACGGGTGTTTCATCCCGGCTGCAAATTTGAGCTGATGCTATGTCTGGTAGGCGGACAAGGTGCCGGAAAATCCTCTTTCTTCCGGCTGCTTGCCGTCAAAGATGAATGGTTCTCGGATGATTTGCGGCGACTGGACGATGATAATGTGTTCCGCAAGCTGCAAGGTCATTGGATCCTGGAAATGTCCGAAATGATTGCGACTGCCAATGCCAAAAGCATTGAGGAAATTAAAAGCTTTCTCAGCAAGCAGAAAGAAACCTACAAAATCCCGTATGAAACGCACCCGGCAGACCGCTTGCGGCAGTGCGTTTTTGCAGGAACGACCAACCGACAGGATTTTTTGCCCCGTGACCGAACAGGAAACCGCCGCTTTATCCCCATTCCTGTGGATGCAGCACAGGCCGAAGTACATATTCTGGACAACGAAGCGGAATCCCGTGCCTATATCGACCAACTTTGGGCAGAAGCCATGACGATTTACAACAGCGGTGATTATAAGCTGACATTCAGCCCTGCCATGCAGGAGGCCTTGCAGATTTGCCAGAAAGATTTCATGCAGGAAGATACGCAGGCTGGCATGATCTATGCGTTTCTGGAAGATTACACGGGCGACCGGGTATGTTCCAAGCAGCTTTACGCCGAAGCACTGGGTAATCTGAATCTTCCTGCGGAGTGGGAAACCCGTGCAATCTGCGAAATCATGACTGCCGGAATCACAAACGGCGAAATCAGGGGGTGGATGGCCCATAAAGCAGCCAAACGCTACCCGAAGTATGGCGTGCAGAAAGGATGGGAACGTGTAACCGCTGCAAAAGCGGATGCAGACGGTTTTGTAGAACTTACAGACGAAGAAGCCCAGCAGATGGGATTCCCGTTTTGAAGGGCTACTTTACATCGTTGGTTACACCCTGCATCTGTCAAAAAGCAGCATCATTCCAAATGATTTTCCTATCTGTAACCATGTAACCTGTAACTGATAAGAAAAAATAAATACGGGAACTGCCAGCACAATCGCCGCAGAAAAAAGTTTTCTGCCGTGGTTACAGGCTGCTGGTTACAAACAAAAATACGGAGGTTTTGCCTATGAAAGAAGTTCGCGTTTGCGAAGCAATGAAGTCCCCAGTGGGGACTTTAAGCGACGGAACGGTCTTGCATCAGCAAGATGGAGGGACCAAGTCCCGACAAGTTCCAATCTGGGAGAAAAGCAATCTGACTTTGGAAGAAGCCGCAGCCTATTCCGGCATTGGTATCAACAAGCTGCGCGAAATGAGCGATTCCAAGGACTGTACCTTTGTCCTCTGGAATGGTACGAAACGGCTGTTGAAACGCCGTAGGCTGGATGAACACCTTGACCGGTTATTTTCGATTTGATATTAAAAATGAAGTCGGCAGTTGAAAGCACCTCGGCGGTATGGTATGATTAAGCTGTAGGTTGCTTTCTGCCAACAATGGAGGACATAACGATGGCAGAAAGAAGAAAAGACTCAAAGAAGCGTGTTCTAAAGGAGGGTGAATATCAGCGCAGCAACGGAACGTATGAGTACCGCTGGCGCAGTGAAAACGGAAAGCGAAACAATGTGTACGCCAAAAGTCTGGAAGAACTTCGTGAGAAAGAAGCAGAGATCCAGCGTGACCGCAGTGATGGAATCCGTGCAGAAGCGCGGAACGCGACCATCAATGACATTCACGAGCAGTGGCTGCAACTGAAAAAGGGGTTGAAAGCCAATACACTGGTCAATTACGAGTATATGTACAAGATGTACGTATTCCCGGAGTTTGGGAAGCGGAAGGTCGGAAGCCTGAAAAAGTCGGATGTGCGGCGGTTTTACAACGGCCTTGTGGATTCACAGCGTTTGAAAGTGGCAACGGTGGAGAACATCCATACCGTGCTGCATCAGGTGCTGGATTTTGCAGTGGAGGACGAATATCTCCGTATCAATCCATCCGATAATGCGTTGAAAGAACTCAAACAGACGCACAATCTGGACAGTGAACGCCGCAAGGCTCTGACCGCAGGCCAGCAGAAGCTGTTGATGAACTTCTTGAAAAACAGCGAGAAGTACAATCACTGGCTTCCCATCATTACCGTGATGGTGGAATGTGGTCTCCGTGCTGGTGAAGCAACGGGTCTGCGTTGGGAGGACATCGACCTTGATACAGGAGAAATCAGCGTGAATCACACATTGATTTATTACAGCCACCGGGAGAAAGGTTGTCTGTACGGAATCAATACACCTAAAACGGAAGCTGGAAATCGAATTGTGCCTATGACTCCGGCAGTCAAGGCTGCTTTTGTACAAGAGCGAGAGTATCAGAAGAAAACTGGAATTTCCTGCAAGGTGACGATTGATGGCTATACGGATTTTATTTTTGTAAACCGTTTTGGCGAGTGCCAGCATCACAGCACCATCAATAAAGGTATTGACCGTATCATCCGCGATTGCAACGAGGAACAGCTGGCAAAATGCGAAAGCGGTAAAATCAATCCCAAAAGTCTTGTTCTGCTTCCGAAGTTTAGTTGTCATTCCCTGCGTCACACCTGCGCTACCCGACTTTGCGAGGCTGGAATCAACATGAAGGTCATTCAGGACGTACTGGGCCACGCCGATATTACCACCACCATGAACATCTACACCGAGGCAACAAAAAATCTCAAGAAAAAGGAAATCGACAAGTTTGCCGAATTCTTGTCCGCAAGTTCGACATTTGACGGAAAGGAGGAAAATGACTGATGGAAAATAAGTCTGTAACCCCAGCAGCACAGGTTCTTGCCCCGGCAGTGAGCGAGATTCGCTCGTTGCTGGAGACATCTCGCAAAAATGTAGCACAGCAGGTCAATCAGGAACTGCTGTCAACCTATTGGAAAATCGGTGAAGTCATTGTCCGCTATGAACAGAATGACAGCATCCGTGCGGCATACGGTGAAAAGACTCTGCTACAACTTTCAAAGGCTTTGACCAAAGAACTTGGCAAAGGTTTCTCACGCTCGAATGTTTACAATATGCGACAGTTTTATCTGAGCTACCCAATTTTCCAGTCAGTGACTGGAAAATTGAGTTGGACGCATTATTGCGAGTTGTTGTCTATTTCTGACAGAGAGAAACGCAGTTTCTATGAAAAAGAAGCCGCTAATTCTGGCTGGTCTGTCCGTGAGATGAAACGGCAGATTGAAAGTTCCCTGTTTGAACGGTTGCTTTTGTCCCGTGGGGATGCCAACAAGGAACAAGTTTTAGCATTGGCTGAAAAAGGTGTGGACTACACTAAGCCGGAGGACATCATCAAAGACCCGTATGTATTCGAGTTTTTGGGACTGCCAGAAGAAAAGCTGTTTCTCGAAAGCGATTTGGAAGCAGCACTTGTGCGGCAGATTGAGGATTTTCTGCTGGAACTTGGCCGGGGCTTTATGTTTGTCGGCACACAGCAGCGCGTCACAGTGAACAACACCCACTACTATGTGGATATGGTGTTCTACAATAAGATTTTACACGCCTATGTGCTGATCGAGTTGAAAACCACCAAGCTCACGCCCGAAGCCGCCGGACAGATCAATATGTATCTGAACTACTACGCCGCAGAGGTCAACGACCCGGAAGATAATCCTCCTATCGGCATTATCCTCTGCACCGACAAGGACAGCGTAGCAGCCGAGTATGCGCTGGGCGGTTTGTCGAACCAGATATTTGCATCCCGGTATATCTTGTATATGCCGAACAGGGAACAGCTTATTGGTCAGGTGGAAGAGGTCTTGAAGCGTTGGCACTCGCATGAGGGTGAATAAGTTTACCACCAGCCTTACCACTGACTTACCACCAATTTGAGAACAGCTGTAAACAGTTGCGTAGAATTGCGAAAAATAAGACCTTTTTATCTTGCACAAACAAAGGCTTATGAACACTTGTAAACAGCTATAAATCACCACCAGTCAAGCTCCCCACGATGAAGCCGATTGAGCAGTAAATTTCCAATTTTAAGATAACAAAGCCTGAAACTTCTTGATATACCGAGAAGTTTCGGCTTTTTCTTTTGATGAATTTCCAGCAGAAACTACGCCATACGCCAATTTCACGCCAAACGATGTATGATTTTGTGCAGAGCAAAAAGAGCGTTGTTCTAAGTTTGGTGTAAGAATCGGACGTGTGGTGGATGGATGTAGAACTGCAAAGGGCTGCATCAAAAAGTGGATTCATGGATTTCCAAACGGACAGCCGGAACTTTCCACCGTAAAAGGAGCAAATGTGAAGAACATGGAGAAAAGCACAATGGAAAAGTTGAAAATCAGATTCCATGATGAAACTAATGATCTGGACTATGTCCCTGTTGGCGATTATTATCTTCCTGACTTGATTTTAGACGAACAGTTTCGGTCTGTCGGGTACTGGGGAAGACGATATAGACAGCATCTGCTGGAATATCATCCGGTACGATATCAGACCCTCCTGCTATCTGGTAAATTGAACAGTTATCTGTTCACCATTGACGGACAAATGCACGAGCAGTTAAATCTTCTCATTCAGCAGATGGCAAATGCTGAAGGAGTGACTGAAGAATTGAAAGCTACCAACCAGATGGAATGGGTACAGAGAATGAACAATATTCAAAATCGAGCAAAAGAAGTCATCTTTTTCGATTGATTAAGTCCAGTTATCAGTAAAGAGACAGCACGCCAGGGCTTTTAGTTCTGGCGTGCTGTTACTATACTGGGTATTTTGTCTAAATTTCTATTGCTACACATAATGTATAGTTGTATAATGGACAAAAGCGTGCTCCCCTAATAAAAAATGAAAGGCGGAACTGAGATGGCAAAAACAGCACAAGGATTTCCTACAAAAGAGTTTTTTGTGGGAATGCTTACTCGTGATATTGAGTTAAATGATGCTATTCTTGATTTGCTGGATAATTGTCTGGATGGTGTGGTACGTCAGAAAAAGGGCTTGACAACACGTGATACACCAGACTTTTATAAGGGTTTCTATTCTAAAATCACAATAACCGATACCTCTTTCACCATAGAAGATAATTGTGGTGGTATCCCGATGGAAGTGGCTGAAAAATACGCATTTCGCATGGGACGCTCTGCGGAAAAGTCTGATGATGAACTTCCAACAGTTGGTATCTACGGAATCGGTATGAAACGTGCTATTTTTAAAATCGGCAGATCTGCTGTTGTAACTACGCGAAATGATGGCTGCCTCTATACTGTAACTATCCCTGAAGACTGGTCTTCGTCTGAAAACGATTGGAACTTCCCAATTGAAGAATTACACGATGACAATGTTCTTCCCGCTGGAGGAACAAGCATTGAAATTAAAAATATCAACAATGGAATCGCTGAACTTTGGAACAACCCTGATAAGCTTGATATGTACATTAACAAGCTTATAAAGGCAATCGAGCAGAGTTACAGTTTTATTATTCAAAAGGGGTTTGAAATAAGTATCAATGGTAGAAAAGTAACGCCACTCCCTATTGAACTTCTTGTTACAAAAGAAGATGCTGGAATAAAGCCATTCATCTATACGCAGAATTTTGATGACGTGAGTGTAAAGCTTGTAATCGGATTTTATGCTCCGCCTCCCTCCCCGGAAGATATCGATGATGAAAACGACTTAAAGCGCTCGACAGCAGATGCCGGATGGACGGTCGTATGCAATGATCGTGTGGTGCTATACAATGACAAGTCTCATCTTACCGGTTGGGGAGAAGCAGGTGTGCCGCAGTATCATACACAGTTCATCGGAATTCGTGGCATTGTAATCTTCGAAAGCAACAACCCGAAAAAGCTTCCCATGACAACAACCAAACGCGGTGTAGATACTTCATCATATATTTATGCTGCCGTTAAAAATCGAATGCGCCAAGGTCTAAAAATGTTTACAGATTATACAAACCGTTGGAAAGGGCAAAATGAAACAGAACGTTTGTATTCTACTGCTGCAAAACGAACCTCTGTCGGCGATTTGCTCGTTCCTGCCAGTGAACTGGAGAAAAACAATCATATCAAGTTGCGTCAAAATAAGGGTGGGCTTGTTTATAGTCCGGATTTGCCAGAACCTCCAAATGACAAGCCCTATAAAGTCATTCGATACACTAAAGCATTGGATGAAATTGAAGACATCATTGAATATGTATACAATGATCGCTCTTTTTCCATTTCCCCCTCAGACGTTGGAAAAAAGTGTTTTGAAATGATTCTGGACGAAGCCAGAAAAAAAGAAGGTAATTAATATGGCCAGCCAACCATTTTATCATCTTCGGCCCAATAAAAGCATTGATCGTAATCTATTTGTGCAAACACTGATAGGCTTGACATCGGTATTTCCTGTTGCTGATTATTGGTATACCGGATTCGGCTCATATATGTTTGATGATTTTAAAATATTACATGAACGATTGAATATTTCCAAAATGATCTCACTTGAAGCTGATCCACAGGTGTTTTCTCGCGCAAAGTTCAATTTACCATACAATTGTATAGATATAAAAAACATGGACAGCACTGCATATCTGACAAGTTTTATGCCAGAGGATACTGACCATAATATTTTCTGGCTTGATTTTGTTTCACCATCAGGACTGGGCGCTCAATTAGCCGATTATACAACTCTGCTGGATCGGCTGAATCCTGGAGATATTGTTAGAATTACATTAAATGCTAATCCGGATTCTCTGGGAAAAGGATCGGGAAAACCAGATAGCCTTCAAGAGGAACGATTGGAAACGCTGAAAAGCAGAGTAAAAGATGCATACCTTCCTCCAGCACTCACAGCAAGGTGCCTTACGCGGCACAACTATCCAATAACGTTGCTGAAAATTTTAAAGGCAGCAACATTGCTAAGTTTTGAATACAGTGAGAACTTTCTATTTCCGCTTTTTTCAACAGTCTATGCAGACGGACAGCAAATGCTTACATTTACCGGCATCATTTTAAATGACCCTAGTTTGGAATCAAGAATCAGGGATTCACTAAAGGCATACCCGCATAATACTTTTTCCTGGGATACTGAACCCAGTAGAATTGAAATCCCTGCTCTCTCGGTTCAGGAAATTTCAGAATTAAATAAGCGTTTGCCAATCACAGATCAGCAAACGCTTATAACAGATTTTCCATTTATCTTTGACGCTAAAAACCCAGAGACAGTGAACAGCTACATTGCGTACTACAAATACTATCCCAATTATCATTTGGTCAGCTTTTGAAAAATCACACTCAAAACCTGTTCAGCAACAATCGGAGAAACGCTGTTGCCAATTTGCCTGAAACTGTGCCATATCGTATCTGGCAGGCAAAACCAGTCCGGAAATCCTTGAAGTCTGGCCGCTTCTCGCGGCATGATAACACGAGCCTCTTTATAATGGATAGGCCGTACAGCTTGATAGCTTCCTTTTTCCGGTCCGGTACCTGCACGTAACGTTGGGCAAAATCCATCTGGATTTAAGCGCGTCGACTTTGAAATTTCATCTTTTTGGCCGTAGGCCAAATTGGCATAACGTTGTGCTACCTTATCTGTATGCACTGTCGGAAGAAAGCCGTTTACTTCATGCCTTTCCATAAAGCCTTTAATATAATCAGGATCGCCAACTAATGGAGGACGTCTTGAAACTGTATGTTCGTAAAAGAACTTCGTTTGAGAATGTTGGTGATCTGTATCAAAATAACTCGCTTCCAGTATACCAAATCCGGTTTCACCGTTCACTTGTTCTTTTTCGGGAAGCCCTTCAAACGCTTGGCGCACGGTCGTCATGGCGTCAGGAAAAACCTTTTTCTGTTCGATGTCTTCCCTTGTAATGGGCTTTACTTTGCCAGGGAGAAAGCCAATAAAGAAAATACGTGTGCGAGTTGTAGGCGCACCATATTCGTTTGCCGCAACTTTTATGGGGAGCATGATATATTGTGAAACATGCTGGAAAGCCTTTGCTCGAATTTCATCATATTTGGGATTCATAATCCCAGGAACATTTTCTGCCAGAAAGAAAGAAGGCTGGATATCTTCAACAAGTTCAAAGAATTTAATGAAAAGGCAATTTCGTGAATCATCAACATTTCCCTGACCAATGCTGCTGAAGCCCTGGCAGGGTGGGCCTCCAATAATTCCATCAGGCTTTTTGTCTTTCATTCTTGCCATCTCTAGCAAAGATGAACCGGTTAATTCCATAATATCCTTACGGATATGTATGGTATTAGGAAAGTTTTTAGAATGTGTTTCAATCGCGTGTGGTTCAAGTTCAACAGCAGCGGTAACCGTAAAGCCGGCTCTTGCAGCACCTAAGCTTAACCCACCCGCTCCAGCGTAAAGATCGATTACGTTTGGCATTATTCCATTTCCTCTCCCTGACATAAAAAACCATTATATATAATACACCTTTTTTGAGAAAAAGACAAGCAAAACAACAATTTCTTGTTGCGGTAAGATTGAACCGGTGATATACTGGGAAAATAACGGTACAGAAATTTTCCCAGAGAGGATGCATACAATGTCCAAGCAGCTTCATATCCGACTTGAAGATAATGTTTTCGATGAATTATCTGATTACGCTAATGAAAACGGGCAATCCGTGCAAAACTGTGTATCAGGAGTTTTAATTAGAATGTTGAGTCAGCAGAAGTCTCAAAAGAAGGTGGATGCTTCTTTCACGTTTATTGACTTGTTTGCTGGTATTGGAGGAATGCGAATTGCATTCGATCACGCTGGTGGTCACTGCGTGTATTCCAGCGAATGGAACAAATACAGCCAACAGACTTACTTGGCTAATTTTGGCGAACAGCCAGAAGGCGATATTACTCAGGTAGATGCAAACTCTATTCCAGATCATGACATCTTGGTAGCCGGTTTTCCCTGTCAGCCTTTCTCCATTGCGGGTGTCTCTAAAAAGCAGAGCCTTGGCAGAGCGACCGGCTTTGAAGATAAAACGCAGGGAACATTATTTTTTGATGTGTGTCGAATTCTAAAAGCAAAGCGGCCAAAGGCCTTTATGCTCGAAAACGTCAAAAATCTGTGTAGCCATGATAAGGGTCGTACCTTTAAGATTATTCGTGAAGCCCTTGAAGAACTTGATTATGAAGTCTTTTTTGAGATACTCGATGGGCAGAGTTTTGTACCGCAGCACAGAGAGCGTATTCTGATTGTTGGATTTGATAGAAAACGCTATGGCCATGGTTACAATTATAAATTCCGATTTGATATTACGCCCAAGACACCGAAGCCGGTTATTCGGGATATTCTGGAAACGGATGTCGATACCAAATATACGCTATCCGACAAGTTGTGGGCATATCTTCAAAACTATGCCGCAAAGCACAAGGCCGCTGGAAATGGATTTGGATATGGTATTGCCCCATTAGATGGCGTATCTCGTACGTTAAGCGCACGATATTATAAGGATGGTTCGGAAATCCTGATCGAACAATCCGGGAAAAACCCGCGGCGGCTAACTCCACGTGAATGTGCTCGACTTCAGGGATTTCCTGACAGTTTCAAAATTCCGGTTTCGGATACCCAAGCTTACCGTCAATTCGGTAATTCAGTTGTTGTTCCCCTTATGGAAAATGTTGCCACACTTATTGTAAAAGAGATTGAACGACTGGATAATGAAAGCAGCCAGTCGAGGGATGAAATGATTATTTCTGAGGTTGGTTGAATGGAAAATATTGCGCTTTATGCGATATCCGCGGCGTTAAATGGTCAAAAGGTATTTTGCAAATTCCTGGCAGCGAATGATACCGGATTGACCGGTGGTCATCAGGAAGGAATTTATATTGCAAAACCAGCCATTCCAATTCTATTTGAGACTCCGGGTGAGCGTGGCCAGAATAAGGATCGGTGGGTTGAAATAAAATGGCAGGGTGATTTTACAAGGAGAAGCCGTTTTATTTACTACGGACAGGGATCACGAAACGAATATCGTATCACAAATTTTGGCAAAGGGTTTCCTTTTTTGCGTCCTGAATATACTGGTGCATTATTCGTTCTGGTTATGGATAGCGAAGAATACTATCAGGGGTTTGTTCTTAACACAGAAGATGATATTAATCAGTTTCTGGATGCATTTGGTGTCAGTCCAACAGAGACAAATCGATTGATTCAAATTCGTGAAGCAGACCTTGAACTTCGCGAAAAAACAGCAATAGAAGAGTTTATTTCCGGATTAACGGTAGATTTTCCTGCATCCGAAGAAATGTCCGCAGCTGCGCGGCGAATCCAGAATGCTGTGTATGATCATGAAAACTTTATTATAGATAATCCTGATCGCAAATTGCTTGATTGGACTGATGCGGAATTCAAACTGTTTCGTGCCTTGGAATATGCACGATATGGCGATATGATAACTCATGGCTTTCCATCGGTTGAGGACTTTATAAATACAGCCAATATTGTACTGAATCGAAGAAAAAGCCGTGCCGGGAAAAGTCTTGAACATCACCTTGCTGCGATTTTTGATGGCAATGGGGTCCGTTATAAGGCTCAAGCAATCACTGAGGGCAATAAGAAACCTGATTTTATTTTTCCCTCACAGGATGCGTATCATGATGCAGCGTATTCAACTGACCGATTGGTTTCTCTCGCAGCGAAAACAACCTGCAAGGATCGTTGGCGACAAATTTTAAATGAGGCTGATCGACTTCGTGATCGGCCAAAGTATCTTTGTACCTTGCAGCAGGGGATTTCTGCTGCACAGATGGACGAGATGCAGGCTGAAAATGTCATTTTAGTTGTTCCAAAACCATATATTCAGGCATATCCTGCTGATAGGCGTGAACGAATCTGGACACTGGGTCATTTTGTCACGTATGTGAAAGAAGTTGAAAATCTATAATGGCTGATATCGTTTCAAAGAAAAAACGCAGTGAAAATATGTCAGCTATTAAAAGCAAGGATACCACTCCGGAGATATATCTTAGAAGGCTGCTTTTCTCAAAAGGGTACCGATATCGTAAGAATGACAATCGTATTACTGGACATCCAGATATTTATCTTCCAAAATACAAGGCCGCAATTTTCGTGAATGGATGCTTTTGGCATAGGCATCAAGGATGTAAATACGCCTATACGCCGAAAAGCCACATTGACTTTTGGACCAATAAATTTGAAGCAAATGTAACACGTGACAAAATTGTTTATGAGCAATTAACAAACAGCGGCATCCGAGTTCTCATCGTATGGGAATGTTCCATTCGGCAAATGCGTAAAGATCCTTTAAATGCAATAAATGATTTTAATAAAATCAAAACTTTTTTGGAAAGCCAGCAGAGTTTTGATGAACTTTAAATCATTTAATACGTGTCTACAATCAAAAAACGGTGAAGCGGATTCTATCTGCTTTGCCGTTTTTTATTACAAGTTGGTTACAAAGTCGCTTTCAATGCTACGAAATGGCCATTATCGCGGGCTAGTAAGTAGAGGGGGATTTTTTCAAAGCTGAAATCGCTGGCAAAAATGACAATTTGATTACAAAATTACATTGAAGGATGCCAAATGGGCATTTTCGATGGTTAGTATATGGAGGGTTCTTTTTCAAGGCACAAAATTCTGCTAGAAAAATTTTCTCAATCCCCCCTATTTCGGAGCACTTTTTCTGTTAATAGTACAGGCAGTGTTCTTAAGCGCTGAAATCCGAATCTGTGACTTTTCTGTTAACTTTTGAAAACATGGTTATATTTTGGACGTTTTCGTCGGCTACCAATTAGAGGGATAATTTTTCGGAAGCCCTAAATTCCGAAGATTTTCTATAAAATCGGCTCCTTGAAAACAGAATAGTTCAATCGTCCGGTACTTCACAAAAGGTACTTCTGTAATTCGCAGCCTGGCCACAACGAAGGCGGGGTGGCTGAAATGCCAATGGTGCGGTGCAACCGCCGCCGGACGATTCCCCACTCCTAGGGTGCCGAGGGCGAATATGGGAGACCTTAACATATTAAGCAGACCAGTGTGCTGGTCTGCAATTGAGAGAACTGGCAAATACGCTGGTTCTCGATACATATTGAAGCCGGACGAGCTGTCCTTCAGGACAGCTTGCCCGGTGCAGGAGTGCAGAGGGTGCAGCCCTTTGCCCCAGTGATATGATGCTGTGCGTCATATCCTACTGGGTATTATCTGGCGCAAAACGGCGGCAGATCCAGCAGCTTCGCTGCTGCGCTCTCTCCAGGCAAGCTGTTGAAATGAAAGAAGCCCCCGCTAAACCTTATACCAAAATCAGGAAAAAGTAATCAAAACAGGTTCACTTAGGGAGCCAATAATAGGCCTACGAGGCCCACGACTTTGGTGATTTCAGGTGCTATAATAATTGCAGAGATGCAGCATCTTAGTGATTCCCCGCAAAGCGCAAAGAAAGAATAGCGATACAACAAGAATTAGGAACGATGCTTCCTACTTTCACTGAAAATTAGGAACTCACAGTTCCTGTTCGAGTATGAGTTTCTCTGTTATACTTTCTGTGGGCTTCAAATGAAGATAACCAGCAGTTATTGCAATCTAGTGGCCACTTGCAGTTTTCTGGAAATTTTTGTAAAAAATAGGCCTGATAGACCCACTTAATAGGCCTGCGAGGCCCACGACTTTCACAATTTTGGGTGCTATACTAAATACGGCGGTACGGCATTTTGGAGATTTGTGGAAGAAAAAGACGTATGAGGTCTACGAAGGTTAACGTACAAGGCCCCCGCACTTTGCAGGAAATCCTGTTATACTTTTCTTGCAGAGCAGAAGCAAACTCTTCTAAGCAGAAAGCGACAAACGCCATGATCTCCCACTGAGGGAAGGAGCGATAGGTCACTTTCTTCGCAGTATGACAACCACATAAATCCTTTTCTGAAAGGACGACCTCTCGATTCCGAGAGAAGATTTTAAGACTTGATCTTGAAATGCGAGACCCGTTGCTTAGAAGAATTGTATCACTCCTGTGATTTGATCGCACGAGTGACCGTACAAAAAATACAGGAAAAGAGGGATGTCTATCTGAAACTGACCCGACACAACGGACGAGCCGGAACCCATGGCACCTACAATCCCAAGCACAATGACCGCAGTTTCAACCTTTCCAACAGTGAGCACATCGACCCGGAACGAGCCAAGGGCAACATCTACTGGGACTGCTTCCACGGTTTCCGTTCGGCTCTCGCTCCACAAGACCCGGATGATCTGGCCGCGACTTTCTCAGATGTGGAACGGCAATTCTACGAGAGCCGGTACACGCCCTTCATCGAAACCCAGAACGAGCGCAATGCCAAGAATCGGCACACAGAGCGTAACCGTTCCATTCCCGACTTGCTGTCCAGCCGTAAGACCTGCCCGGAAGAAACCATTTACCAACTGGGAACGCTGGATGAACACGCTTCCGCAGAGGATTTGCTGAACATCGTCACGGAGTTCATCGAGGAGTTCAAGGCCAAATTCGGCGAACACGTTCATGTGCTGGACTGGGCATTGCATCTGGACGAAAGTACACCCCACATCCACGAGCGTCATGTGTTCGACTGCGAGAACAGCTACGGTGAGATGGCACCCCAGCAGGAAAAGGCGCTGGAAGCACTGGGCTTTGAACTGCCTGACCCGGACAAGCCCCTCAGCCGCCGGAACAATCGCAAGATCTCCTTTGATGCCGCCTGCCGGAAAATGCTGTTTGAGATTACAAAACGGCACGGGCTGGAACTGGAGGAAGAAGCGGAGTACGGCAACCGCAAGTATCTGGAAAAGCAGGACTTCATCCTTGCCAAGCAGAAGGAGCAGCTTGCCGCCCAGCAGAGCAAACTGGACGAGTTGACCTTGAAAGTTTCGGATATGGAGACCCTGCTGGAGGATGTTTCGGCAGCAGCCTACGACAAGGCGGTGGAGGTCGTGACCGATGTGGTGCGTACCGAGACCCGGAAAGAGGATATGCGGATGATCGAGGACACGAAGAAGTGGGTGCTGTCCCCGGAGAGAAAGGCTCCGCAGCCCACAAGAGAATATGCAGCGCACCGTCTGGACGATGTGCTGAACAAATTCCTCAAGACCATGCAGACTACCGCTGCCCGCTTGCAGGAGAAGCTGCTGAAAGCGGAAGTTCGACAAAAAGGCAAGGAACAGGTCAAGGAGAAAGCACGGGATTCCGTTCTGCAACTGTTGAGCCGTTTGCAGGCGGAACAGACACAGCGGAAGCCGTCTGCACCGCCTATTGCCGAGAAATCAGAAACACGAGGTGATGTTTATTGAGCAAAGAAGTCAACGAAGAACGTGCTCCCCGAACCGTTGCCGAAGTAAAGGAGATGCTGACCAAGCACTCCAACGGCGAAATCCAGCGAACGATCCAAAACTGCATCACAATTTTGCAGAACGACCATGTACTTGCCGATGCCATCCGTCTGAACCTGTTGAGCGAGCGCATCGACATTGTAAAGCCTGTGGGCTGGCCCCGCTCCGGCAAGACCCTGAGCGACACCGACATGAAGTATATTCTGCGGCGAATGGAGAAATACGGCATCTCCAGCGAGAAGAAGATCGAATCCGCCATCCGCATCGTTGCCAACGAAAACCGCTACCATCCCATCCGGGACTACCTGAACAGCCTGAAATGGGATGGGACGGAACGGATAGCCCACGTCCTGCACCATTTCCTCGGTGCTGCGGAGGACGAGTACACTTGCGAAGCAATGAAAATTTTCCTGCTGGGAGCCATCAAACGAGTGTTCCAGCCGGGATGCAAATTTGAAACCATGCTCTGTCTGGTGGGCGGACAAGGTGCAGGAAAGTCCAGCTTTTTTCGGCTGCTGGCAGTCAAGGACGAATGGTTTTCGGACGACCTGCGGCGGCTGGACGATGACAACGTGTACCGCAAGCTGCAAGGCCACTGGATCATCGAAATGTCGGAGATGATCGCCACCGCCAATGCCAAGAGCATCGAGGAGATCAAGAGTTTTCTCAGCAAGCAGAAGGAAACCTATAAGATCCCCTACGAGACCCATCCTGCTGACCGTCTGCGCCAGTGCGTCTTTGCTGGTACGACCAACCGGCAGGATTTTTTGCCCCGTGACCGTACTGGCAACCGCCGCTTTATCCCCATCCCGGTGGAGGCAGAGTTGGCCGAAGTCCACATTCTGGACAATGAGGAAGAATCCCTCGCTTATATCGACCAGCTTTGGGCGGAAGCCATGACCATCTACAACAGCGGTAATTACAAGCTGGCGTTCAGCCCTGCCATGCAGGAAACCCTGCAAGCCCACCAGCAGGACTTCATGCAGGAGGACGCACAGGCTGGCATGATTTACGCCTTTCTGGAGGACTACACGGGTGACCGGGTGTGTTCCAAGCAGCTTTATGCGGAAGCGCTTGGCAACACGAATATCCCGGCAGAGTGGGAGACTCGTGCTATCTGCGAGATCATGAACACAGGAATTTCGCGCGGCGATATCCAAGGTTGGCAGGCTCATAAAACCGCCAAACGTTACCCGAAGTACGGCGTTCAGAAAGGCTGGGAGCGCGTAACCAGCCCCGAAACCGGGGCTGAAGATTTTTCCGAAATAACGGACGCGGAAGCCCAGCAGATGGGCTTTCCCTTCTGATGGACAACGGTTACACGTCTGGTTACAGATTTGGTTACGTTCCAGTTACGGCAAAAAATCCGCTTGACTGCTGCGTTTTCCTCTTTCTGTAACCATGTAACCTTAAAAAGATAAGAAAAAGTATAAAGCCCACCGAATGCCCTGTGTGCAGAAAAAGAGAGTTTTCCTGCCCGGTTACAGGCGTTCGGTTACAAGGATATGGAGGTCTGCCTATGAAGGAAGTTCGCGTTTGCGAAGCAATGAAGTCCCCAGTGGGGACTTTAAGCGACGGAACGGTCTTGCGTCAGCAAGATGGAGGGACCAAGTCCAGACAAGTTCCGATTTGGGAAAAAAGCAATCTGACGCTGGAAGAAGCTGCAGCCTACTCCGGCATTGGCATCAACAAACTTCGCACGCTGTCGGACGGCGAGCATTGCCAGTTCGTGTTGTGGGTGGGTTCCAAGCGGCTCATCAAGCGGCGCAAGCTGGATGAATATACGGAGCGAATGTACTCGCTTTGAAAATGTCCCGGATATTTTTCAAAACGTCTTGCAGAGAATGGCGTATCTGTGGTACTATGAACACAGAACAACGCTCTTTTCTGCACCGCGATGTAGAAAGGAGCAACGCTCATGGCAACAACTCAGAATACGAAACGCAAGGACAAGGCGCGTGTGGTTCTCCGCAAAGGCGAATCCCAGCGCAAAGATGGCAAGTACGATTTCCGTTGGACTTCCCCGGATGGCAAGCGGCATTCTATTTATGCTGCGACCTTGGAGGAACTTCGGGAAAAGGAAAACGACATTCAGCGAGATTCGCTGGAAGGCATCAAGGTAGAAGCACGGTACGTCACCCTGAACGATGTGTTCGCCCTGTGGGCAAAGGTGAAGCGCGGTCTGAAGGACAACACCTTTCAGAACTACCTGTACCTTTATCGGCAGTTCGTGGAGCCGGATTTCGGTAAATCGAAGGTGTCTGCGCTCAAAAAGTCGGATGTGAAGCAGTTTTACAACACGCTGGCAGACGAGCGGGGCTTGCAGATCTCCACGATCGACAGTGTACACACGGTTCTGCATCAGGTGCTGGACATGGCGGTGGATGACTGCTATCTGCGGAGCAACCCTTCGGACAATGTTCTGCGGGAACTGAAAAAGTCGCACCAGTTTGAAACCAACCGCCGCAAGGCATTGACCGTAGCAGAACAGAATCTGCTGCTGTCCTACCTTTCCAAAACGCCGAAGTATCAGCACTGGTATCCGATTTTCGCTGTCATGTTGGGAACGGGCCTGCGCGTAGGAGAAGCCACTGGTCTGCGCTGGTGCGATGTGGATTTTGAGGAAGGCACGATCTCCGTCAATCACACGCTGGTCAACTACGACCACCGTGAGAACAACGGCGGCAAGAAAGGCTGTTACTTCAACTGCCACTCGCCCAAAACGAAGGCTGGTGTCCGTACCGTTCAAATGATGGACTTTGTGAAAGAAGCTTTTGAAAAGGAACGTGCCTATCAGGAAGAAGCAGAAATCCACTGCACGGTAACGGTGGATGGCTATACGGACTTCATCTTCGTCAACCGCTTTGGAGAGTGCCAGCATCAGGGGACGCTGAACAAGGCCATCCGGCGTATCATCCGTGACTGCAACGATGAAGTGATTGCGAAGAATCCGAACAGCACCGTTCTCCTGCCGCGTTTCAGCTGCCATACCCTGCGGCATACCTTCACGACCCGGATGTGCGAAGCGGGCGTGAACATCAAGGTGATTCAGGATGCGCTGGGACATTCGGATATTTCCACGACCATGAACATCTACGCGGATGTGACCAAGGAGCTGCGGAAATCTGAATTTGAAAACCTTGACCGCCAGTTCGCACAGTGGAAAGACCCCGAAGAATAAAATAAAGCATACGCCAAATACGCCATACGCCATTTACGCCAATTCATACGCCAAACGATACAGTTCGGATAAAGGCTTGTGTAGAGATGTAAATGGAAGGGTAAAAATCAACCCTTGCGGTGTAGAGTAATATCAAGAAATAAAGGCTTATAACTGCTCGTCGATGACATCCCCACGATGAAGCCGATTGAGCAGTAAAATGCAAAAATAAAACGAAGATGCGATGAAATTTTGAACGGGCTTCAGACGGTATCTGCGGCACTACACCACAACTACACCAATTTTGGGACGTTTTCCCGAAAAGGAGCCTTACAA
>ERZ1035041.127-NODE-127-length-42999-cov-4.173994_pt1 | contig 42999 bp, 51 predicted proteins | sample MGYA00520684_ERZ1035041 | MGnify/ENA primary metagenome ERZ1035041 (study PRJEB33766, sample SAMN09781699) | gut metagenome | biome: gut microbiome | host: Homo sapiens | place: Madagascar | study: EMG produced TPA metagenomics assembly of the PRJNA485056 data set... | reverse complement strand
AAAAAACGTTCCGCAATTTCAAAAGTTGGTCTTTTTTTCTTGATTTTGTTACTTGTGCTTCTGGTACTTGGAATTACTGCATCGGCAGGGTGGCTGTGGATGAACCACAGCGGTCAGAGCAGGCTTTCCCAAAAACAGGAAGCGGTACCGGAGTTGATGCAGCAGGCTGAATCGGAAGCGGAAAGCGAGATGATGCTGGAGGCGGGAAGTATCCGGTATCATGGAAAGGTTTATACCTACAAAAAGGATATTCTGACCTTTTTGTTTTTAGGAATTGATAAAGAAGGAGAAGTAAAGGCTTCTTCCAATCTCTTTAAGGGCGGCCAGGCGGATGCACTGTTTCTGGCTGTACTCGACCCGGGAGAGAAAAAGATCAGCGTGATCGGAATCAACCGCGATACCATGGCTTCTATGAATGTGTATGATAAGAACGGGAGATATTCCGGAAGACAGACTGCACAGATTGCACTTTCCCACGCTTACGGGGACGGTCTGGAAGAAAGCTGCGAAAACAGCCTGGATGCAGTTTCCAATCTGTTCTATGGTCTTCCGATCCACGGTTACTGCGCGCTGAACATGCCGGTTGTGTCGAAGTTAAACGATGCGGTCGGCGGTGTGGACGTCGTGATTCCGGAATCTGCAAACGGACTGGAAAAGGGCTGGACAACCGGAGCCGAGGTGCATTTAAAGGGTGATGCGGCGTACCGGTTTATTCGTTATCGCGATACGGCGCAGGAACAGAGTGCAGAAGCACGCCTGGAGCGTCAAAAGCAGTATTTGAAGAAATTTATCCTTCAGGCAAAAGAAGCGATGAAGCAGGATATGACGCTTCCTTTGCAATTATATACACAGATTACACCGTACATGGTAACGGATGTGACTGCGGATGAAGCAGTTTACCTGGCAGGTCAGGCGCTGTCCTACAGCTTTGGGGACGACGATTTTTATTCCATGACGGGAACGGTCAAAATGGGAGAAAAATTCGAAGAATTTTATCCCGATGAAACAGCACTGTATGAGCTGGTGCTGGACGTATTTTATGAAGAGGCGGCGGATTGACCTGCACGCCGGATAAAACGGTATTGGCAGACGGGACACCGCCTGTTAATATAAAAACAGAAGCCACACAATTTTACGAAAGGGGGATGATTGACATGAAAAAGAAAATGGCAATTGTTCTTTCACTTGTACTCGCATGCTCTATGAGCATGACCGCATTTGCAGCTCCCAGCCCGTCTCTGAATACAGGTAATACGCCTGCAGAACAGATCGTGGTTGACAGCTCTGTAACAGGCACAACAGCACAGGCGGGCGTCGGCAATGTAACCGGCCCTAACAGCGCAGTTGCTTCTGGAACAACTTTCGCAACAGTAAAAGGAAATCGTACAGTGGATGCAAGCGCTGTGCTGTTGGTCGTAGAACCGACTGTTGACACTGCATCTGCAAGCCATCTGGCAAGTGCCTTGAATACAAAAAAAGTCAAAGTAATTAACCAGAGCGGTGAGAAAAATATTTCCATCCTGAATAACGAAGGCAAGGTAAAATATCTGTGCACCAAGAAGATTTACCTGACCACTACGAACGGAGAACTGGTAGCGAGCAAGGGTTCCATCTCTGTTATGAGAAGCCTGAAAGAGATCGTTGGCAGCTATAAGCTTGCTGAAAACGAAACCATCAGAGCAATGTACAAGAGAGCAGACGGAAGCTACGCAGTATTGCCCGTTGTTATCAAGGGCGATGCAGTTTCTTTCGCACTTCCTTCCATCAGCGGTCCTGTTGAAGTTGTCTTTACAGCAGCAAGCGGAGTAAGACAGGAAACACTGCAGACTGCCAAAGCTCCCAAGCTTTGATGCATGGCCGACAGGCTAAGTTTTAGATCGAATAACAAATTAAATTTATTCGTGTGGTTTCCTTTGGAACACCGCCTCCTCTGAAACGGGGAAGCGGTGTTTTGTTTTTTGCTGCAAAAAAAGTCCTCCGCAAAAACGGAAGACTTTTCTGGATGTTGGCGTTGAGACTTATTCGTTCAAGGAATAACCGCAAGCGGTGCAATATTTTTGACTGTCTGCAGATTCGCCAATTTGGTGCTCTTCTTTTTCGGTATGACCGCAGAATTTACAGACCAGCTGATGATAGGATTCATCAAGACTTTGCCCGACGGTGTATTCATGTGTACAGGGTTGACCACAGATCTCACAGATACCGTCCGGATCAAATACACATGCGCCATCCGTTGTATGTCCACACACGGAACAGGTTCCCTTGTGAATCCGCACGCCGTCTTCGACAGTCTCGGTTGTATAGGTATACAGATGGGATTCTTCTTTTATAACGCCGCCGCATGCACCACAGATTTCTTTATGGGAAGAATCATCAGCGGTATAATGATCAGCGGTACAGCTTTCTGCCTGTTCTTCGTTGATATATCCACAGAGGATACATACGGGACCGTGCATAGTTGTTCCGGTGATCTGTTTCCTGCCGTCGAACTCATGATTGCAGGGGACCTCCGGTTCTGGTGTTGTCGGCTCCGGTGTTGGTGCAGGTGTCGGCACTGGGGTTGGAGCGGCAGAAGATGGTAAGGTCAAAGAGGACAGGATGTTCGAAACAGAGCTGTTGTCCGCACTGGAAGGGACGATCAGTCTGGGGGATGCAAGGATCTGTCCGTTCATTCCGCTGACTGTAAAGCCGGCTTTTGTCGTTGCGTCAATGGTCGTATATTTTCGGTTTTCTTTGATGCCGAAATTTACATAGTGAACATAGTATGCCAGAAGATCGTCGCCAAACGCCTTTTGCAGATCCGGATAAGCGGAACTGTATGCAAAAACATTGAAGTCAGAATTAATATCAGATCTTCCTTCGTTCAAACCGAAAATAACAAAATGGTTCCAAAGCGCTTCTGAGTCATTTCCAAAGGCCTTTGCAACATCCGGATATGCTATTGCATACCGTTCGGGTTTGAAAACCTGCCTTAAAGCTTCAAGGGCTTCCGGAGTATATGTTATTTTGTACTTTTTCATAATTTCCTTGTGCAGAGAGGTCTCGGAAGAGGTGTTTTTGTTTATTGTATTCAGTGTATTCAGTGCGCTCATATTGTTTTTGACAATCATTGCGGCGTTTGCCGTCATACCGGAGCCCAGACACATGGTGAGGGCGAGAGCGAATGCCAGAAGTTTCTTTTTCAATATTCCATCCTCCTTTTTCAGAAAAAAAGTTCCTTTATCACAGGTCTAGGTTACCATTTTTCAAAAAGCTTTGCAACGAAATCGCAATAAATAGAATGTTCGCGAAGCGTGCATTCTATTGTATTGCGTGTATTGCGAATGGCGCGGGTGAACAGTAACGTATTCCTATCAAAATCATACCAGAGAGCAATAATTGAATTGTGCAGAATCAACTTATGTTCATCAAAGAAAGGAATCCGCAGCAATTTCATCCTCTGCCAACATACGGTATCCGACACCAAGCTCATTGATGATATAGCGCTTTTCGCCGGGCGTCACGCCCATTTTCTTGCGGATGTTCTTCATGTTGACTTGCAGCTTCTTGACGCTGCCGTAGTCAGAATACCCCCAGACAGTATGGATGATCGCAGTATACGTCAGCACCTTTCCAGCGTGAATGGAGAGGAACGCCATGATGTTGTATTCCGTCTGGGTCAGGTCGATCTCTTCTTTACCTACAAAAACCTGTCGTGTATCGTAATCGATCAGCAGGTCCTGAAAGCGGAATTTCCCGCCGGGAGTACTTTCATTCTCTTCGCTGTGTCGATGGCTGCGGAGAACGGCCCGGATCCGAGCCAACAATTCCTCCGTGCCAAAGGGCTTGGTGATATAATCATTTGCCCCAAGATCCAGCGCCTCCACTTTGTCCCTTTCGCTGGAACGGGCGGAGAGCACAATGATGGGCACAGTGTCCGTCTTTCGCACTTCTTGAATCAAACTCATGCCATCCCGATCCGGCAGGCCGAGATCCAGAATGATGAGGTCCGGATGATGGGAAGCGTACATCATCATGCCGAGCGCACAGGTCTCCGCGCAGAGAACCTGATAGTCGCTGGTTTCCAGATTTGCTTTAATGAAGCTTCGGATGTTGGCTTCATCCTCTACGATCAGGATCTTAAATTTGTTATTGCCCATCGTCCTCACCCTCTCTTTCCAGAGCAAAGCTAAATACCGCACCGCCGCCACTTTTGTTTTTTGCGGTAATGTCACTGCCGTGTGCCTTGACGATGGCGGCGCACACAGACAGTCCGATCCCCATATTGCTGCGTGTCCCGTCCACCGGCGCAGTGATTTTTTCGTAGCTCCCGGTAAAAATCTTTTGAAGTGCATCCTCCGGGATGCCGCAGCCGTTGTCAGCAACCTCAAATACCGCCTTGTCTCCTGCGAGAGAAACGGAAAGCACCAGTTTTGTCATGCCTTTTGCGTGGAATACAGCGTTTTCCAGAAGATTCAGCAGCACCTGTTCAATAAGGAGAGAATCCATGGGAATGTCCACAAACTCGTCCGGTATCTGTGTGATGACCTTCTGACTCGGATGCTTTTTAGAAAACTTCATCAAAACGGAGTCGATCAGCTCATCAAGAACGGTGGGAGTTTTCACGACCTCCACCTTCGCACCGTCGATCCTTGTGACAGACAGGAGATTCTCAACCATGCGGATGAGCCATTCGCTGTCTTCCTGAATTTCTCCCAACAACTTGAGCTGCTGTTCCTTCGGCAGCGCATCATACTTAGAAATCAGTGTGGAGGATGACCCGTATATGGAGGTAAGGGGCGTGCGCAGGTCATGGGAGATCGCCCGCAGCAGATTGCCCCGCATTCTCTCTTTTTCATTTTCTGAGCGCAGCTTCTCCTGATCGCGGATACGAATGTTAAGCGTGCTGGTGGAAATGGCGACGACCAGCATGATGACAGCGGATAAGATGCTTTCTTCTACAAAAAAGTCAAAAGCGTAGTATGGATAGGTGAACGCAAAATTCACCGCAAACACGCTGGCAATGGCCGAAATGATGCCATAGCAATACCCGTGGGTTTTCAGCGAGATTAAAAACACGCTGAACACAAAAATCATGGGTACCAGTGTCTGCGTGGTAAAGAGCTTCTGAATAAGCAAATTGACAGCAAAGGCGCTGCAAAAAATTAGGATTGAAAATAGAATATCCTTTTGTCGTTGACGGTTCTTCATCCTGTTTCTCCTGAACGATACTGCGGCATCATTATACCGCATAAGCGGAAGCGCTTCAAGATTTCTCGCAGGAGGATATTGTACCGCATCTGTTTCTTTACTGAATCTACACCACGAAAATGCTATGATGGAAACACTAAATAAAAAGGAGGAAGAAATCCGTGGAAAACGACAGTAGCGACGATAACGGCAGCCGCTCTTATATGGTCTGTTCGTATGTGACATATCTACGCCCTTCGCTGCGATATCGGGTATAGACGTGTCTTTTTTGTATGAAATAATCGTAGGAACAGAACATAAAGGAGTTTGAAATGAATTATTTTGGAAGTATTTTCGCAATGGTGGTCTGCATTGCCATGTCCGCCTATTTCAGCGCCACAGAAACGGCGTTCTCGTCCCTGAATAAGACCCGCCTCAAGGTGTTGGCAGACAATGGAAACAAGCGGGCAGCGCTGGCGCTCAAGCTATCTGAAGACTATGACAAGCTGATCTCCACCATCCTGATCGGCAACAATATCGTGAATATCATGGTGGCATCCATCGGCACACTTTTGTTCGTAGGGCTTTATGGCGATATTGGCGCGACAATTTCTACGGTCGTCGTAACGATCGTTGTTTTGATTTTTGGTGAGATCACCCCTAAAAGTGTTGCAAAGGATACCCCGGAACGTTTCGCTTTGTTCAGTGCTCCGTTTATCCGCCTTTGGATTTTGGTCCTGACGCCGCTGAATTTCCTCTTTTCCCAGTGGAAGAAGCTGGTTTCCCGCTTCTTCAAGACGGATGACGATGCAAAAATGTCCCACGAGGAACTGCTCCTTTTTATGGAGGACGTGGAGCAGGACGGCGGAATTGACGAAAACGAAGGCGAGCTGCTGCGCAATGCCCTTGAATTCCGTGACCTGACGGCGGCAGAAATTTTGACCCATCGAATTGACCTGGAAGCCGTGGACATCGACAAGAGTCATGAGGAAATTTCCAGAGCCTTTACCCAGTCCCGCTTTTCCCGTCTGCTGGTCTACCGGGATACCATTGATCAGATCGTCGGCGTTCTTCATCAGAAGGATTTCTATATCAACGGCAAGATGACGGATCAGCCCATTGCGGAGATCATGACGAAACCGTTGTTTGTCTATCAGTACACAAAAATCCGGGATATTTTGAAAATGCTCCAGCATCAGAAGTCCCATATCGCCGTGGTCGTAGATGATTTCGGCGGAACGCTTGGTATTGTTACGATGGAGGATATTCTGGAAGAACTGGTTGGTGAAATTTGGGACGAACACGACGAGGTGGAAGAAGATTTTGAAAAGCTGGACGAGAATACCTATCGCGTGGACTGCTCCGTCAGCCTGGAGGATTTTACGGAATTCTTTGACATCAAGCTGGAATCGGACAGTGTTTCTGTCGGCGGCTGGGTCATGGAGCAGCTGAATAGAGTCCCCACCAAGGGCGATTCCTTTGCTGTGCAGAATTTGGAGATCACGGTCTCCGAACTGAGTGCGTACAGGGTATCCTTCCTTACAGTCAGGCAATGCGACCTGTGTTTGGACTGCGAACAATAAACTATCATGGAAAGGAAAAACATGGAGAAAAAAACGAAAAACACAGTCGGTAACAGAAACGGGAATCCTACACCGCAGGGAAGTAACTGGCCGGACGAGACGATCATTCGTTATATCACCCGTGCACTGGTGCTGCTGATTGTAGTTGCATGGGCGCTGGTAAACCTTGACGCTGTTTTGCGTTTTTTCGGCAAGGTGCTTGCGCTGTTTACTCCGTTTCTGATCGGCGGGGCAATTGCATTTTTGATCAACGTAATTCTTCGACCGTTGGAATGCTGCTGGAACAAGGCTTGCCGCAAGGTCCCTGCAAAGCTGACCCGCCCTGTGTGCCTGACAATAAGCACCGTGCTCGTTCTTGGAATTTTGTTTGCCGTAGTGTTTATGATGATCCCCAGTTTGCGGGAATCCGGCGATGAGTTTATCCAAAACATTCCGGTCTATGTGGAGGAAATCGGGCGGTGGTGGGCAGGGGTTGTCCAGTTTGCTGCAAAATATAACATTGTCCTGCCCGAATATGCCATAAATTCTGATCTGTTGATTGAGAAGGTCACCACCTTGATCAGCGACGAGGAAAGCGGCATCCTCACCGTGACATGGGGTGCGGCAACCTCTGTCCTGTCGGTTTTGGTGGATGTCCTTTTGGGTCTTGTCTTTGCGCTGTATCTGCTTGCAAAGAAGGAAGTCATTGCGGCACATTTGAAAAAACTCATTGTGACAGTCTTTCCGCAAAAGAAGGCGCAGCGGCTTCTGAGCATTGCTGCTCTGACAAACCAGACCTTCACAAATTTTGTCAGCGGGCAGCTTACTGAAGCGGTTATCATCGGCGTTCTGTGCTTCTTTGGAATGCTGATCCTTGGGATTCCGTATGCCGGTGCGGTCTCCGCGTTTGTGGCTGTCACTGCGCTGGTGCCGATTTTTGGCGCATGGATCGGCGGCGGTCTTGGTGCGTTTTTGATTCTGCTGGCAGAACCCGGCAAGGCGCTGTGGTTCATCCTCTTTTTACTCATTTTACAGCAGGTTGAGGGAAATCTGATTTACCCAAAGGTAGTCGGCAAGTCTGTCGGACTTCCTGGATTGTTTGTGCTGATGGCTGTTACGATCGGCGGCGAAGCATTCGGCATCTTAGGGATGCTGTTCAGCGTTCCCGTCTGTGCCGTGCTGTTCAGTCTTTATTTAGAGTACATGAAGAACGCACACACCTTTTAAGACGTGGTCTATTTAACATACAGGACGATAACTTACTTCGTGAATGCCGGCTTTAAGCTCTTAGCTGACCGCCGTATCCTTGAAATCCACCGCCAAGTCCCCAAAAGTGGACTGTGTAGGCAATGGGCTGACGCGCCAGCTCCGAAACGCTGGGAAGACCCCATGATCGCAGAATCTGCCATTGGACGCAAAAAAAACGGTGTGACCTTCACGGTCGCACCGTTTTTTACCCAACCACAAGACTTATAGCTCCTTACGGCTGTCAAGTCTTGTGTTTACAGGCTTTCTGGCATACAAAAAGCAGATGACGGGAATCGAACCCGCCTCTGAAATGCCAGAAATGGCTTAAATATAGGCTTTGTAGGCATTTGACCTTGATTACTTTTGATTACTTTTCGTAAAAAGGTAATCAACATGAAAAAATTCAAAGGAGGAAGTTCTCACCGGACGAAAAAACATATTAGGACATCAAAATAAGTCCATGTACTCGTAGAAATATGAGTAGGTGGGCTTATTTTAGTGCCTTGATTTCAATGGCGAAAATAATCCAAAGGAGGAATTTTTAATGACAACAGATGAATTTGTGCACAAAATGAATGAGATCAGTAAAGATAAAATTTATAAATATCAAGAGTTTCTGAACACGTTTGCCGAAGCACTGCGGGAAGTGATGATATCAGGGGAGCGATTGAACCTGAATCAGGTTGGCACTTTCCTGCCTGTAAAAGTAAAGGAAAGAAAGAGGTATTTACCAGTAAAAGAGGAAGTGGTAACAATTGAAGAACATGTGGTAATTAAGTTTAATCCGGCGATTCCCCTAAAGAAAGCTTGCAATTCGGAAAAAGAAGGATAAAAAGTGTTATCGTACACCTTATCGTGAGCAAAAGTGGATTTCCCGAAAATGTTGAAAATTAAAGGGTTTCTGTATAGCAGCAAAATTGTGGGATTGTAAAATAACCCTCAAAATTGACCAATACAGTCAATAACATGTTATCGTGAAAAAGCTTGATTTTCCTGCAAAATTGGCAGTTTTCAGATCAAAATCGGAAATTCAGATTTTCAGATTTATTGTAAGGAGGTACTTAATATTGTGGCAAAAATGTGTCGAAAAAAAATATCGTGAAAGAAAGTTTGTTGGCACATAAACATACTTAATTAGTATGTTTATAAAAATGATTTTCACAACTTTACTCTCTTTTATAAAATTCATTCCAATTCTATCATTCATCATAGATCAAATTATCATTCAAAATTCAACTAAATAATTACGGCGGCTATTCCTGCTGCCACATCGAGAGACATACGGCGATGCAAAATAAAAGTATGGGCAATTCTTAACGCGGCGAGAAGTAAAAGAAAGCCCGTATCAGGAAGGTGCGGCAGATTTTGGCGCTCCTTTTTGGGATTCGATAAACAGGAGGAACATGGTTAATAATGAGAAAAAAATTTGTAAAAAGTGCGGAAGAACGCTTCCAATAGAAAAATATGCAATTCGCAGCAATACGGGATATATAAACAAAACTTGTAAGGATTGCAATAATGCCAATCGCAGAGAAAAACGATTACAGCATAAAATCACAAATGGAATAGACACATACCAAAAAGATAAAACGATGAAGATACAGAGGAAATATAAGAAACCATATCATTTCCAGATATTATACAGGTCTGAATCTGGTATTGATCCGATTGCAAAAGATGAAGTATTTGTACGATTGTTCGATTATAAATCTTCATGGATTTCCAATTATGGCAGACTGATACAGAAGTCAGATGATGGCACATATTCACTTGTAAAGGGCGTATATTCGAGAGCTACAAAGGAATTGACATATACACTTGACAGGAATGTGTACTTCAAAACTAAGAATAGATGGGGATATAGAAAAGAGAAGGTAACTGCCAGTGACCTTGTAATTCAAATGTTTGTTGTGAATTATGATATGAAGAACAATACTAAGGTATGGCACAAGGACAACGATACAAAGGATAATTACTACAAACACTTATTCCCTGTAACGGATAAACAATACAATGAGATTTTAAGAGTACACGAACAAGACGGAACGATTACAGATAAACAGATACTTAAAATTGTGAACGCTGTAGAGTTCAAGCCTGATAATTGGCAGCCGTGGTATAACAAGAAAGCATATGAGAGAGTCGGTTATCTCGGGGCTGATACTTCAGATGTAGATTATGAATCCGTTTCATTTATTAAATGGAAGAATATGATACAGCGTTGCTATAATAAAAAAGTGCATGAATTGAAACCTTATTATATGGACAAGAATGTTTGTATTGAATGGCAAAATTACCAAAATTTTAAGATATGGTTTGATGCACATTATATTCCGGGCACTAAGGTTGATTTGGATAAGGATTTACTCTGTAAGGAAAGCAATATGTATAGTCCAGAAACTTGTGCTTGTCTGACGCATTATCTCAATACAGTATTTGAGGATAGAGGAATAAAAAACAATATTGTACAGAATGAAAATGGTACATATTCAGCATCAATGAGTGTACTTAACAAGCGCATTGATTTAGGCGTATTTGATTCAGAGAGAGAAGCGCAACAAGGTTTTATAGATGGAAAGGTTGAGTATATTTGCGATCTTGCGGAGAAGTGCAGGGGCAATGTGCCAGATTACATATATGATGCAATGATGAATTGGAAAATTGATATTACAGATTGATACATAGGGCATATTGGATATTCGTTTATCTGATATGCCCTTTTTTTACCTTTTTGGAAGTGGATATGGTAGACGGGGAACTGAGGTATATTTGCAACGGTTGGTCATGACCGCCTATTAAGGTAGCGGCGTTTTATCTCTACCCTGAAATGGGGCACTGTGCATAGATATAGGGTTAAGCTATCAGTTTAATGGCTGTAGCAGTTTAAAGATAGCAAACATGGAAGTTCTGGCTGCTGCCGATTTTTCTCATAAAGGCTGGTCGGTTTCGGATGGGATGTATTGAGCCACATTTTCAAGAGGGCAATTTAAAATGCGGCAGAGATCGTTGAGGGTAGTGGTGTTCATAGGCTTATTTTTGCGCAACTTATCAATAGTCGCGCTGGAAATATGATATTCGTTAATTAGCGTATAGGTTGTTTCGCTGGAATTTTTCAGTGTTTCCCAGAATGGACTATAGTCAATCACTGCCCACCCTCCTGTTTGTATATTATAACGATAATTGGTAGTTTTATACTTGACCATAGTCGTAAAAATGACTATAATGAATTCATAAAAAAATACACAAGGAGAAAGGATTACAATTATTATGAAAAGAATGAAAAGAGCATTTGTGACATTCTTATCATTAGTGGTGTTATTGACAACTCCTATATCTAGCGTAATAGTACCAGAACCTCTGATTGCAGAAGCTCATAGTGGAAGGACAGATTCGCAGGGCGGACACAGAGATAATAAGAATAAAAGTGGTCTAGGAAGTTATCATTATCATTGTGGTGGACATCCGGCACATTTACACCGGAATGGAGTTTGTCCTTATGCGGGAAAAGCAGCCAGTTCTTCGAGTTCTGGAGGATCAACTTCAAATACGTCATCCAATAAGACAACCACAACAATAAAACAGCAAAGCTATTCTGAGTTTGAAAAATTACTTTTAAATAAATATTCTTATATAGATAACGAGTATAATTTGAAAGTTGCTACATATCCAAAGGAAGTATTATTATTGACTAGAGATTTTGTGAATATGGATGGCGTTAATAATGAGTATTTATGTAAAAATTTTCTCACACCAAATGAACAAGCGGATTTATATCCTATAATTTATTCAGTTCAAACTGATATAGCGGCTAAAATTATTTCATTACGTCTATACGAAATATTTAATACACAATACGAGGCACAGAAAGCACAAGCAGAAAATCAATTACAAATTCAAGAACAACAGAATACAGAAAATCAAGATGCTTTCTTATACAGTTTAGTGACACAAACACAATCTCAGCTTGCAGCTCTTGGGTTTTATACAGGGGTAATTGATGGGGTATTTGATGCTGAAACACAGCAAGCGCTGATCAATTTTCAAACGGCATATGGATTGGTAGTAGATGGAACAATCAATCAAGAAATTGTAACAGTTTTAGGGATTAATGTAGAATAATTCTATTCGGGCAATCATGAATTTTATCGAAATATGCGGAAAGACCAGAAATATGTAATGAGTAATAATATGGGTGAAGAGTTTTGGTGACTTTTCACCCTGTTTTATATCTGGATAGAAAGTGATGATTGATGGAATTTTCCCACAGACCTTTTGAATGAAATATGATATAATTATAATCAATAATAAAAGCACTGGATGCAGGAGGTGACTGGTTATGTATGATTGCGGTAAACATTCGTGTCATCATGATGGAAAATACAGACATCATTGCAACTGCTATGGATGTAATTGGTACGCAGCAAACAACAACCGTGGATATTCAGGAAGAGGTTCATCCGGTGGCGGAAGCAGTGCGGCTATGTTTTTGATTGCGCTTGTCATCTGCGGAATTATTGGCGCATTTAATGAAGTGCTTGGGGCATTGATCTTGATTATAGCAGGGGCTGTTATACTATTGAGTAGATGAAATCTCAGTTTCATTTTCCCAATTTTCATACGTTAATTACTTTAGAATTTGCCCTGATTTCAGATTTTCCAAAAACGAGCTGAACAAGTTTACGCCTGATCTGCTGCCGTGCTGATTTTGGCATCATTTTATAAGTAATTATCGTATATAATTTGCCAATTTGAGAGAGCATAGGGGGAGGTTTTCAGGTACTTGAATCTGGGCGGTTTAAAGGTACCCGGGGAGGGGGTAGCAGTAAAAGTTATGCTGTAGCGGGGAAGGAAAAATATCGAAAGGATGAATTTTTCGGTCACTGTGAATGTGAACCAACTATAAGGTTTCTGGAAAAAGCAATTTCAAAATTAGGTTTTTAGTACCCGGCATCAGCGCAAAGAAAAAGGTCAGAGGATTCATGCCCCTGACCATTTTTTTACTATTTTCATTCTTCCCAGATGTAGCAATCACCGCTTTTAGTGTACAGACTCAAAACGCCGTCTTGAACTTCAAAGCCTGCAACATCGTTCAAGTCAACGACTGAATCATAGACATAAGCTGATAAGTCCGGTATATCTGAGAGCTGTTCAGAATAATTTATTCCGGTTGTGTCTGTATTGGCATCTAATCCAATATAGACACGTCCATCAGAACCAGTAAACCAGCAGGGCACAGCGGACAGCGGCACACATTCCGACAGCTTTACATATAAATCGGCAGAAGCGTGAGCAGGCAGTGACGCGGCAACGATGCAGGCGATTAGCAGGGCAGCAGTTACAAACAATCTTGTTATTTTCTTCATGGTGTTTATCTCCTTTGTCTTGTATTGGTGGCAGTGTGCCAGCAGAAGAACACCAACACACCGCCAAAAAGGTTATTTATTTAAAATGTAGGCAACAGCTTTTTCTGCTTTGCTGGCTGCCGATACAATAAAATGATTATCGTTTCTGAGCACGGTAAGCCAATTCTGAACGTAAGCGGCAGAATTGCGGAAGCTGTAAGCGGTTTCAATTCCGAGTGTATTTAGGATGGTTGCCGCGCCGATTTCTGCCACGAGTTCCTCCTTGCTGTACTCCGCAGACCTGTACGATACCAGTTTGCCCTTACGCTCTTCTTTTCGGTTGCATCTGCTTTCTTTCATGGTCGAATGGGTTGCTTCGTGAAAGGCTGTGCTATACCATTCTTCGGGGCGCTGGAACTGCTCCAGTAATGGTAAGTGAATCATATCAGCGGCGGGAGAGTAATAAGCTTCATTAGTTGCAACCTGTACAAGCTTGATATTTTCGCGGCGGATGTAGTCATAAAAAACATCATCGGCGGATTCTATCGGCTGTGTATCGTTTAAATCTGTTGCTATCGGTTTTGGTTCGATTCCTTCGCATTGTGTCGCTACATGAAACACGTTGTAATATCTCAGCAGGGGAATCTGTTTTATAACGGTTGTGCCGTCATCCTGTTCTTCCTTAACTGGCTGCATCTTCCAGAAACAAACCATTTCAGATTTAGCGCCCTTTTTAACATGTCCGCCTGCATCCGTGATCTGCTTGAACGTTGCATATTCGCCGGAATGCTGCAAAAGCATCTGATTCAGTAAAGAATAGGGCTTTCCAGTTATACGGTTGTATGCGCCATCTTTAACGCCTGACCAAGGACGTTCCCAAGGGATTAAGCCTTTTTCCAGTTCTGCAATTATCCGATCTGTTACCATCTGATATACGTTTGCGCTCATGTTAATGACCTCCGTTTTCGTGTTGGCTTTATCTATCTGATAATTGGATTATATGATATGGGTACCCATAAAACAAGTCGGAATAATTACTAAAATATGGGTACCAAACAGAATGATTTTTATACAATTTTATGGGTACCATTAAAAGAAATTAAATGATATGATGATAGACAAGGAAGTCAGAGAGCAAAAAGCGGCTTACCCTCTTTTTATAGGAGGGGCGACCCTCCGGACGATAGAAAGGAGGGCGAAACGATGGTTACATATTCTGATCTGATTCAGTTTTGCATCTTCGTTGTGACCCTTGTTGGATTGTGTTATACGATCTTCAAGGGTAGAAAATAGCCGCCACTACTGCCATAGCGACGGCTGCGTAAAAAGTTAGCCAAAAACTAGAGGGTGGGTCGTTTCTCTGACTTCCCCTTTTATACTTACATTATAACTTCTACGAAATGATTCTTCAAGATTTTTTTTGATCTCGTTCTATTTTTTCGTCAATTGCTTTATTGACAAAACTATTCAGGCTTTCGCCGGTCGTTTTTACATAGTCTGTTATGATCTGTTTTTTTCCTTTTGGAACACGAACGCGCAGATCTTCAAATTTTGTTTTTCTGTATTCTTCTAGTGTAACGCGTTGCCCATCTATAATGTATGGCTTTTTTTCCTCTGCCATGTGTTACCCTCCATCTTAATAAGTTATGTGTATAGTATATCATTATGAACTGGGTTAATGGTACCCATAAATATACACAAAAAACTCACTGAAATGGTACCCATAATTCGTGCAATATTACGACTTGAAATATGGGTACCCATACAATATAATAAGCTCATAACCAAACAGCAACCGGAAAGCCGAAAGCTTCCGAAACCTCAACCCATATACCTGTGAGTCGTTCCATTGAGCGCCAATAGTCACGAAGATGATTGAGGGGTTGCTACCTTATAAGGAGGACAACACCATGACGAGAGAAGATTTAGAGATCAAAATTCAGGAAATCAGACGCTATAAAGCAATGGCGGAGGAAGCCACAAACATTCAGAAATCCATCGAAGCCGAAGTTATCGCATGGATGACATCGGAGCAGCTGGATACAGCAATGAGCGACACGGCGAAAATCACGTTCAAAGATCAGTGCCGCACAACGCTTGACCGCAAAGCACTTGAAGAAGTGTTAGGCGAAGATCTGAAGCCTTACGAAAAGACCACAACCTATAAAGTTTTGAGAATCAAATAACCGGACAGGGGGAGCAATTTCCCCCTTCTTAAAGGATACAGCGCAAGGATAAGGAGCATAAAAAGATGATGTACAGCGAATTTATCAATATTTCCGGCAAGTCGGAATCCTATATTTCTTTTGCGGAATACAGCACTTTTATCGAGCCTGTGTATATGGAATGCAGAGAGAACAAGCGTGATTTTTGCTGCATCTTCAACCGGATTTTTTCAAAAATCGTTCCGCCACTGGTAGAAAGAGCGATTGAGAATTTAAACATGAAGGAAAAATTGGATTATCTGAACAAAGAAGGAGACTATGACGAAGTAGTGGAAAAGCTGGACAAGATCGACCTGGAAGCGCGGAAACTGGTATACCAGTATTTAAAGCTTGCGCTGATTTGTCCATAAGCAGAACGCCAACAGGAAAAAGCACCTTGACAATTGAATAGACTTTGCGCACTTAGTATGGTATACTCACGATATACGAGAGGAATTTTGTATGGATATGTTGAATGCAATTCTGGAAGAAATCGGAAAAGTACAGGAAAAGACGACTGAAAGATTTGATAGCATAGACGGCAAGCTTGATTCTATGCAGCATGAAATCAACGCGTGTAAACTAGAGCGTGATTCTGTTTCTATCCTGTTAAAGAAGATCGATCAGTTGGAACAGCGTATTGATGAATTAGAAAAAAGAATTGCGTAAGTTATTATGATACCAGAAAAGAGCGTAAACCTACCAGATAGGGGACGCTCTTTTTTTGTACCTTAAAACAGGAGGAAGCAATGGACAAATTTGTATCTAATCGGCGGCAGATTCTGGAGACCGCCGTTGAGTTCAAGAACGGACAGGTCAGCAGACTGGGAAAAGCGGCAATTTATCATCCGGAAAGTCATTACTGCGGGCAGAAAACGAAATGGTTTGATGACTCTCAGCTTGTCAGAAAGGGGAGTAAGCAATGTTAGCACAGTATAAAGCAGAACAGTTTGACGGGGAAGTGATCCCGTATAGACAGTACAAGGAAAAACAGAAGCAGCGTAAAGCGTTTTTCATAAAACAGAAAGCGTGCGGAATCCTGCTTGTGGCAATCGCGGCAGCAGCCCCTTTCCTGATTGGAGACGGTACAGCGAGCCTAATCTTTTTGCCGCTTGGATTATACTTAACATTTACCAAACAGAAAATCATGCAGTTTTGAGAGGTGGAAGAGATGAACGCAGAAATTGATTTAGTGGATAAGCTGACAGAAGTTAATGCAATGGTAAGCGGGCTGATCGAAGTGGTCAGCCGTGCGGCAGAAAATGCAAACTATGAAGCGGATACAGAGGAAGCGAATTTCCTGTATCTGCTAAAACGGAATCTTTACACCGTTCAGGAGCAGATCAAAGAATGCAAACTAATGACGGCAGGAGAGTGAGGGCACGGAAATGTATGTTTTAACCAACGGAATTGAATATATCTACTACGATCCAACCACAAACGGGATGAAGCGGACAACTGACAAAGAGGTTGCGGCAAAATTCAAAAAGCTGGATAACGCAAAAGAAGTTTTAAAGACAGCAACTGGCAAGACAAAAGGCTGCTATGTGGCAGATATGGAAACTGGTGAGATGGTATTTAAACGTCCTGGGAAACCACAGCGCAAAACCTTTTCGCGGAGTGTCCGGCAGCTGATTTATGCTCATGCAAAGGGCAGATGCGCACTTTGCGGCAAGAAGATCAAATACTGTGACATGGATTTAGATCATATTGTGCCGCTGGCAATGGGCGGCGCGGATGATGTTACGAATCTGCAATGCACCTGTGTAACCTGCAATAGAATCAAAGGTTCGATTTTGCCGGAAGAATTTGACGAAAGAATAACGGAAATTTTGCTGTATCGGATGAAGCAAAAAGCGAAAGGGCGTTATTTCCTGATGCGGCTGTGTTTGGCGGGGAGGAAGCTATGAAAGTAAACGGAACGGAGATCACATTTATTACAGACGCCTATGCGGATATGTTTCATCGGGAAGCCGTGATTGCCGTGAAAAAGAAAAGCGGAAGATATTACGGCGACATCACCATCAATATTCCGTATTATTCTTTGGACGATGGAGAGTGTTTTTTGGGAAATGATTGCCCGAAGCTGATATCCGAAATGGTCAAATGCGGATATCTGGAAATCGTAGGTCAGATTAAGGTCAATATGAGTACATATAATATAGGTAGGTTTACCGAAAGATTTCAAAGGGAGTTCGGAAGCGAAACGCAAGAGGGGGAGAGAAAAGCAGGATAACGTGAAAAGGGCACTTGATTTCTTCAATACGCTGTGTATAATTTACTCATAAGAGTTAGCCAGATGTGAATCTGATTTGTCTCAGTAAAGTTAAACTACAAAGAATAGCATCCTTAGCTTTGGACGGTGTGGGATGCTATTTCTTTTACAATGCAAAATTAAGTAGTATAAAAAGCAATCAGGCTGTGTTATAATTATTATAACAAAAGCAAGATAGGAGGTATGTACTATGCTGGCAGCGGTAAAAGGAATTGTACAAGGAAACACGGTTGTTATAGAGGACGAAGATATTAGAGATTATGATGGAGCAGAAGTTGTTGTTACCCTGCTGAATTATCCGAAGAGAAAAGCCGAAAAGCCACCTATTGACTGGGATAGTTTTGTTATTCCAAGCGAAAGAGGGCAGCATGTGGATGAATATATGAAGGAGATGCGTGAAAATGACCGATTATAAAAAGGCATTTGTTGATACTGCTCCGTTCATATATTTTATTGAAAAGAATGAAAATAATCCCCAGTATTATGACAAAGTAAAGAATTTTTTCAAAAGGGGATACGAAACAGATAAAAAGTTTGTGACTTCTGTAATTACGATGGAAGAATATTTTGTATTCCCATACAGAAACAAGCGTTATTCATTTATTGATATGTTTGACAGACTTGTAGAAATTACAGGGATGGAAATGGTAGAGATAAATCAGGAAGTTGCAAAAAAAGCGGCTCAAATCAGGGCAGAGTATAAAGGATTTAAGGCTATGGATGCAATCCAGTTAGCGGTTGCTTGTCTTACAAAGTGTGATCTGTTCTTGACGAATGACAAGCAGTTGAGACAATTCAAAGAGATAAAATGTATAACGGTTGATGAATTAGAATGACGATGGACACCAGCAGGAAAGTTTTCTGTTGGTGTTTTCTAATCCTGCTGCCGGTTCTGTTCTAAAATCTTTTGTTCCTCTGCTGCCGTCCATTTGCTCTTGATGATCTGCGCTTTCAGTTCGGAAAGTCGGCGGTCTGTATAACGTTCCATCCAATTCAGGACGAAAGCCGGAATCAGACGATCTGGCAGCTGTCCGAACAGCGCAAAAATGCAGTCCTCTATTTTGCTGGCGATTTTATGAAAAAAATCCTTGATTGGATTATGCGGCGAGATTGTAATGTTCATGGGATGCTCCTTTTTGATGGGATTATAATACATATGTTCGATTCTGTAAAGGAAGATTGACGAAAAGGGATGTCAAGGCGCGCCGGATTAGGTTATCGAGATCGTGTCACTGTCCAGCAAGTCAATAGACTGCGGCAGGAAGCAGGCGTTGTATCTTCTGAGTGGCGCGAGAGAATATTGGATCGTTGACCCAATACGGGAATCCGCTGTGATTTATCGCGCGGCAGAAGATTAGATACCGATGTTTTACAGGTTCGGGGATAGTCTGAAATCTGGCATTTATGAGGATTTGGAAATTGTGATAGAGTAACAGAACAGAAGCAGAAGCCTACCGGATTGAGTTCTGGTAGGCTGTTATTTTGACTGTTGACACGAACACATGTTCGAATTATAATGGAGCCAGTAACATAAAAAGAGATCGAACGTTTGCAGACATTCGACCTCAATCGTAAGGAAACATTGCAGTGTTCCCTCAAATAGAAACTGTACAGACTTGTGATCTGCACTGCGTTCCAGCAAACACAGTATATCAGATCAATTTTAAAATTTCAATCAAAAGTCTTTTACGGGAAAATCTTCCCGGCAGTTTCCACTTTTACAATTAGCGGATAATCCGCAAGCAGTTCCTTTTTTATGAACCTTGACAACAGAATAATTAGATGTTCCGGGAATTATGGCAGAAATGCCTGTTTTTTTAAACATGCGGATAAGAGTTTGTCTTAGGTTGGAAGCCCGTTCGGAGGGAGGTGAGAACGAATTGGGATACAGCTTAAATAGAATCCAGTATGTAATTATGAATATCATGCTGAAGCACAAAGCCATCGACTACATGCACTCAATGTCGTGTTACGAAATCAAAGACATTGAAGATCGGTGGGCGGTCGAAACAATCTACAAGCATATCAGAATTTTGGAATCATACGGTCTTGTGGAGCATGGTGCGAAAGCAGAACGAGCCAACGGTTACATATTGACGCAGAAAGCGATTGATTTATTACCTAAAAATGAATAGTGGAGGAACATGAGAATGGTTAAGAACAAATGCGGAGTTTTAGGGATTGGCGCGTATGGAGGAAATCAGGGACTGTATTTTTACAGGGCGGGATATCCTACTTTGTTTGCCAACAGCGCGCGGCAGGACTTGGACAGCCTGAAAGAGGTCGATGAGAAATATAAGTATCACATTCCCGGAGGTGAAGGCTGTAATAAAAGCAGGAAGAAATCGAAAGAATTGTTCCGTAAGGATATTGACAACATCGTGAATGAGATTAAAGAAAAGCTTCCGGGAATCGAATATCTGATGATCGTTGCTTCTGCTGGTGGTGGTACGGGCGCAGGTGGTCTGGCATCGATGAAGCGTGTTGCAATGAATGAACTGGATTTGAAAGCTTGTCTTATCGTAACGGTGCTGCCGGATACTCGGACGGAATCAGTGCAGGCAATGATTAATGCCTACGATACGCTTGGAGAAATTGAATCTTTGGATGAAGCTGGCGCAACGTACATCCTTGATAACAGTAAGAACAATAACAAGATGAGGATTAACGAAATGTTCTTTTGCTACATGGACGCGCTGCTGACAAGCAATTGCAGTTCGACGCTTGGAAATGTCGATGATGCGGAAATTGAGCAGCTGATTTCTGCGAGAGGTGTATCCATCATCAGCAAGCTTGGCAAGGACAAGTCAGATACGCAAAATATGCTGAATACCTTCCATAATAATGTGTACGCGCCGTTGGAGCCAGACAAGGTTATCAAATACATTGGTCTTATCAATTCCGGAACCAGAAGAAATATTCGAATCGAAGATATTTATTCTGAGGTTGGCACACCATTAGATACCTATATCGGCTACGAATCTGATTATACCTTATGTGTATTGGCAGGTTGTTCGCTGCCGTATACGAAAATGGAAGAAATTCGGGAGATTATTGAGTCCAACAAGGAAACCATTCAACGCAATATTACGGCGCAGAATACGCGGAGACTTTCCCAGTCAGTTGATTTTTTCGGAGACATTCAGCCGGAAGAAAGACCGAAAGAGAAGAAAAAGAGCAGTCGTGACCTTTTGTTCTAAAAAGAGGTAAGAGTTGAAGAAGAGATGCGCCGGAGTTCCGACATAGTTCAGATGGAGTTCCGGCGGTGATGGACAGCAGTTGAAAATGAAGTCGTATAAAAAACGTCAGGACTGTGTGTGAAGCGTATCTGGATAGCGTCGGAGATATGTGCAAAAGAGGGCGAACGGAATGAAACAGGGCAGAATCGTGAAGAAGTGGATAAGAGCGGACGATGGAAAATTATCTATCGTATTGGAATCTGAATCTGGGAAACGTGTAGAGTTGCCGATAAATAAAGATGGGACGATAAGGTGGTTTGACGATGTAAAGTTGCTCAGAGTGAAAAAGCAGATGGAGAATATATAGGCAGAAGCTGCTACATCAAAAGAACGGAGGAAGAAAGTATGAGGACACCAGAGGAATACACTAGAAATTTGAAAAATCATGTCATCACGATGCAGATGCTTGAGGATTGTTTGTTCAGCGTCAATACGCGAGCATCAAATTGGAGAGATAAAGAACGCGAGTATCGGGAGTATAGACATGATTATTATGACAACGTATCAAAAGCTCGTTGTACGAAAGAAGCGTACTATCATCAGAAAGATATTATGCTGACTGTTTTAAATCCTGTGTGCATCCATGTTGAAACGTACACACATTGCGGAAGAGAACGCTTTTATGACTATGAAGAAGAATATTGGGACTACTTGAAAGCGAAGGAATTTGTTTATAGAGGATCGTATTGGGACAACGACGAAAAACGCGAGGTTGAATTTGGAGATGTGGAAGTGGAGTATGATCCGACGTATCGGTACTACCTTTTTTACGATCTTGGCGGTAAGCATACATTCCACACACCAATCAACGAGGATGAAGTTGGACATTATGAGCTGGAAATCAAGAACATAGATCACATAATCTCAGGCGGATTCCCTGTATCTAAATTGCTGTCAACGCAGTTTGTTTCAAAGGTGGTTGCCTTGATCGAATCAAAGGATTATCAGCTTGTTGGAAATGTTGAACCGCCGATGTGTGCCAAAGCAGTGTAGGAACTAACCGGATGGAGTATATATAGATAGGCGGACAGCCAATAGGAAAAAATGGAGGACATGACAATGAGAGGTATTATTGCAGATCTGGACATGGAGAACAAATGTGGAATTATTTACGGAATTGGAAGTGTGGAACAGGACGGCAAAGAAATTGTAATCCCAGAGTATCGTTTCGGATTTAACGCTGTGGCAGCAGGGAAAAAGCAGATCACAACGGGAAAGATTGGCAGAACAGTAGCATTTTTGCCATGTGAAAATAAGGAAGGGCGGTACGCAAAAAGTATTTCATTCACGAGATATCGTACTCAGGATGACCTGCGCTGTTATCTTGCAGATAGAATTGACAAGGAATTTGAACTGAAAATCCCTTGCATTGCATGGATGAATCTTCATTGTGAGGAAATGAAGGATATTTACTATTATTTGAGAGCCGAGAAAGATCGAGATGTAAAAGAATTGATTAGGCTTTCGAAGGAATATTCTCTGTCAAAAGTTCCTAAAAAGGAGTGGATAGAGTGTATTGCATCTGGAGGCGCGTGCAAATGGAACCAAAAACGATTTCGAATGGTATCCCATAGGAATTTTGTAAATGCTTGATGTGGAGATCGAGAATATATAAGTAGGCGGACAGCCAATAAAAGAAAGTGGAGGATTTTAAAATGTATGAATTTTATGAGGATGAAGATCTGATACTTGTGGTCAATAAGGGACTGAGAACGTTCCTTAATGCAAAGGATAAAAAACAACTTGATGATTTAGAAAAATCAAGTTCTAAGTTTAAAGGATTTATAGTTATACGTGGACACGGAAAAACTGTCTATGCTCATACTGAATTTAATCTTATCCAATATGGTGAACATGAGGATAAAGAAATATTCGTATTTATAGATCCAGGACTTATTAATGAACCGTTTAGCAGAAATTTGTTATCGGATATTACAAGCGTGGAAAGTAAAAAATGCAACGATGGACAATATATCAATATTAGGATTACATGCAAAGATGGAAGTGTTACCGATATGAATGTAGAACGGTTGGAGTTAGAGGATGATATCGAGGACGAAGAAATCCAGTAACCGAACATAACAGAGACTTTTGCGGCTGTGAGATGATGCCGCCTGCCAGTGACGAGACTGGCAACGAAATCCTTAGTTATTCTCCTTACCAGTTAGGATGCTGGTTACGACAGTACGGAAGAACCGGCACGCTACCTATTATTGGTGGTGTGCCTACATTAGTAAGATTGGAGGAATGAGTTATTTACAAGGAAACTAATAGGACAGAAATGTACATAGTCAGATCATTAGCAATGACAAACTGGTTATGCAACAACGGATTAAAAATTTTGAAAGTTGAAGATTCTGAAAAGGATGATAAACTGAAGGTTTTCTTCTTCGAGGACACGCCAGCTTTACACGACACTATGACGAAATACAGAAAGCGAGTGTGAAGTGTATGGCAAATGGCAAGCAAAAAATATGGGTATCTGACCTTATAGGAAATGATTTTAAGAGATGGAACAATGAATTTGTAATATTGGATTGCGGTACAGCTTGTGGAAAGACATATTTTTGTATCAGAATTTTAGGAAAATATGCAGACACAAGAAAAAGAAGAATTTTGTATCTCTGTAATAGGAACAAGTTGAAGAATCAGACATATAAACAGGTAAGAGATGAAAAGTTGCAAGCAACTATATATGTTACTACATATCAGAACTTGCAAAATAAGATACAGCGTGGCGAACATATTCCACACTATGATTATATTATTGCTGATGAATGCCACTATTTCACAACAGATGCAGGATTTAATGATTATACAGATGTTGCCTACAATTATGTAATGAAGCAGAAAGAATCAGTTGTGGTGTTTGTTAGCGCAACAGCAAAATCATTTTTTAAGTATTTGAGAGATACCAACAAAGTAAGGAAGAAGAATAGTTACAGATTGGATAAGGATTATTCCTATGTATCAAAATTATTCTATTACCAGAGCGATGAATTACCTGGAATCATAGATGATATATTAGCAAATGAATCAGACAGTAAGGTAATTGTATTCTGTAATTCTGGTGACAGAATATTAGAAATGAGCAAAATCTACGGAGATAATGCGAATTATTTTTGTTCCAGAAATGCACAGAAAAGGTTAAGGGATTTATGCGGTTGGCAGGTAGACGCAAATGGAAAAATAATTGCAGAGCCAAGCTGTATAAAAAATTATTCTGATGATTTGATAACCTTTGATAAGAGAATTTTGTTTACAACTTCTGTATTGGATAATGGCGTTGATCTGAAGGACAGAAAGATTAAGCATATATTTACAGAAATAGTAGATGTTGACACTATGATACAGTCGTTAGGAAGGAAAAGAAGCCTTGCAAAAGATGATACTTGTTGCTTCTATATCAGATTGTATCAGAAAAAAGGATTACAAGGATTTATCAACAGAATCAACTATCATTTAGAGCCAGTTGAACTTTATAAGACTGATTATGAAGCCTTTTATAAGAAATATGGAGATGGCAAACAGAGAGATAGGCTGAATAAAAATAAGATATTTTACAATCTGTTCAAGAAGAAAAATATCTATGGTCAAATAAAGGTCAATGAATGTAAATTTAGAAAATACAGCCAGGACTACGATATGTTTACAAACATGAAAGAGTTAGGTCACAAAGGATATTTAGAAGATATTCTGGAAGAATCTCTGACCAATAATGCAGAAGAAGTAGTATGCAATGTTGAAGAGATGGACAAATTCCTTTTATTCCTAAACTCCATAGAAAGAAAGAGACTATATGATGATGACAAGTTATATATCAAGGAAGAATTTGAAACAATCGGGTTAAAATTGAGATATAAAGGCATCAATACATTTAATGGTGCGTTAGAAGACAACTACAAGAATTTGTATAAATGTAGATTTTATGATAAAGACATCAATGATAAATCTTATGTGGACAAGCGAAGAGTTCTTGATAATGGTTTACCTAACCCAAACAGAGATAAAAGGTATTGGATTTTAGAGGATAGAACTGATATAGAGAAATCGAGCTGACAGGACAAAGAGCAAGGTTGAGAAAATTATTTTGGGGGCAAATCCACAGATATGTATATAATGTCATTTTTGTGAATCTGACCCCACAATTCTGATTTCACAATCACTTTTGATTTTGTGTAGCGACGCTAGGAGCGGAACAAATATCATTTGTGGCTGTCAACAGACAGTCACCCACTAAGGAGGTAAGCATGGATAGAAGTTATAGATTGAAAATGGAAGAAAAATTAAAATCCAATACACTAACAAAAGAATACATATTGAATTGTATAGCAAAGCATGAGAAGAAAATCAATGAACTTGCATACAAGGAAAAACAATACAGAGCATCAAATTACAATAATCATAAGCTGGAACTGGACAAGCTGATTGAATACAGAAAACCTTTTGTAGATGTTCTTATGAGGGAATATAGAGTGTCATTAGATGATATAAAAATTGCATTATCTGATGTAAAAGATAAAAATATTCCTACTAATGCTGTATGTGACCAGATAAGAAATATCATTACAAATGGAGGTTACTTTCTTGAATAATGAGTGCCTGTAAGCAGTCACAAAAAGATTTGTTCCGCTACGGCTACACAAATCTTTTGACTGAGAGAATATATCATATAGAAACAAGAAGAAGGAGGGTTATCAAATATGAAAGCAGAAAATTTAAAAATAGGAAAAACATATTATATGCCAGCGAAATACAATCCAACAAGTTATACCTATGGTGAGCTTGTGGCAATTACAGAAGATAAAAAGGCGGTATTGATAAATCAAAAAGGAGAGCGTTTAACTGTATCGCCTAATAAATTACATACTCGTGCTGATAAAGCGGTCAGAGGAAGAAAAGCGCAGGAACGTATCAGAAAAGAATTAAACATTAAAAGCCAAAAGCCAACAATCGACTATGATAAATTGTGCAAGTCATTTGATGCTTTTATGAGTAGAGTTGATAAAGCAGAATTAGATGATAAATTCAGAGAAGATTTGCTGAACAAAATGTTGCAGGCTATAAATACAAGGCTTAATAAATCAGATAATACAGGAGAGAGTGTCAATGCTAGATAAAGATAAGGCATATGAGAAATTTTACAAGCTATTGGAGCAGATTGATAATTCTGATATTCCATTAAAAAAGCAATATGAAATGTACAGGGATATGGAATCAGAACTTGAACAAAAGAGACAACAGGTTTATTCAAAAATGCACCAATATTAAAATCGAAGAAGATACGAATTATGACAAATAAAAAGAATGAAATTTGCTGTATGTGTGGAAGTTCAAAAGATGAAGTAGACAAGCTGATTAGAGGAAAATATGGTTACATCTGTGATAGCTGTATTTCTATTGCAAGTGGATTACTCAACGATGAAGAAGAGGAATCTGTCACAGATAATATGCAGCTTGCTACACCATCTCAAATTAAAGCGCATCTGGATCAGTACGTGATCGGTCAGGAGGATGCTAAGAGGACGTTGGCTGTTGCAGTCTATAATCACTACAAGCGTTTGCGGCAGTGGTGGAGCAGCATGATCTTGTTAAATATGGTCTGATGCCGGAGCTGATCGGCAGGCTTCCTATCATCACAACGTTGTCGCCTTTACAGGAAGAGGACTTAGTTCGAATTCTCACGGAGCCGAAGAATGCCATTACAAAGCAGTATCAGGAGCTTTTGTCTATGGACGGCGTGAAGCTGCAATTTGAAGATGACGCACTGAGGAAGATTGCTGAGTTGGCAATTAAAAAGAATACAGGTGCAAGAGGTCTACGTTCGATTTTAGAAAATGCGATGCAGAAAGTCATGTTTGAGGTACCGGACATGGAGGATGCGAAGCGGGTTGTGGTAACGGCAGATTGTATTGCTGGACAAGCTGATGCAGTTGTGTACGGTGCGAAAAATAAGAAGATTGCATAGGAGAGCGTATCTATATGGAAGGTTTTAAAGTAACGGCAGGACGGAAAAATGCGGTAATATCAGCGGAAATTGAAAGAATAGTATTACAGCATGATTTGTGGTTGCGGCAGTACCAGAGTATTGTGAGCAGGACGTTTGGGCGACATAAAAGCCTTGACGAGTGGTCGCAGGAAGAGCTGATGAAAGTCGCATTTAATGGGGTTAAGTATATCAATGCGGTTGTTGCTGTTGGAGATATGAACAAGAAACTTGATCCAGATTATCAGATTCCGTTTTCGGTTAAAGAGAACGGGTTTTATCTCATAGATGCTTTGCTTGGAATTATCGGACGAATCCAGTTGAAGAATCTGATTCAGATTTTCCCGGTGGATAAGGAATATGACGGCGAAAAGTGGAGCTGCAAGGATTATTTTTATACGATGGATGTTTTGCGGGAAAAAGGACTTGATAATGCAGTTGGCAAGGATAACGTATTTGATCTGATGTGGGATTATCAGAACAAGGACTTGCGGGAACTTACCGTGTTTTATTTGTCTTGCATCAATGCGTTGTATCAACAGAAAACAGGTGTTGATATGACGGAAGAGTTTTGTGAAAATCTGGGAATTCCATCTTATCGGTTCATGGCAGCAGATGTCCCCATTTTATGCGAAATCTCTTTGGAGAGAAGCAGTAAATCCAGCCGATAACAATGTAGCTGATGACTTTGTTGGCTGGAAAATAAAATGCGAAAACGGGTATCTGTTTTAAAGTAATTAACGTATGTAGAAATGGAAATATAATATTTACAAAAAAATGGCTTAATTCAGAAATCGAGGCCGTTTTTCACCACTCATATGAGCGCTATTTTTACGTTACATAGGAGAGGCACTTTTTTAAGCACCTGCTGCATAAAATTACAAAAAAATGGCTTAATTCAGAAATCGAGGCCCGATTTCACCACCTGTGTTGGAGCTATTTCTGCGTTACATAGGAGAGGGTACAATTTCAAGTACCTTCTGCATAAAATGCCTAAAAAGTGGATGACTGAACTTATTGTATACGCCGGAAACGCTGAAAAAGCAAGGGGTTTCGCGTTGTTAAATAGTCTGTTAGTGAGGGGACACGGGCGTTTGACCGAAAAATGGAAAAACATGTTCCTGTTTATCATACAAAGAGAGTGTTGTTGTACACTGCGTACAATGCGATACTCTCTTTTTTTATGTCAAAAAAATATGAATATATCTACAAAAAAAGGAGGAAAAATAGAATGACGCAGGAAGAGTTAAGAAGTATGTACAAGGCGCGATTAGAGCGCGAAAAGCAGAAATATATTGGGAAATGTACGCATATTGATATTAGTATTCTTTCCAAATTTAAAAACAACAAAATCGACCTTTACCCACATTTATTTGCACGACTGGAAAAATATCTTACCGGAGAGTCCAATGGGTAAACGTTATACAAATCTTGATAATCTTATCTCGGATGTCAAATCTGACATCGACAAATCCCTTAAAAATGAAGTTTTTGAAGAAGTTAGAGCAATCGAATTGGAGCATGTGCAGAAGGACGTGCTGGACGCATACAGTCCCAGAGATTATGTGCGGCGGCAAGAAATGGGCATTGACGATCCGCAAAATATTGTCGGCGTGGTATCCGGCGGGGAACTTGTAGTGGATAACGTTACGCCGTTTAATCCTGACTATTTTACTGTCAACAGAGGAATTGGATTGGCAGAGCTGATTAACTACGGTAACGGACACTTTTACTATGATTATCCCGGCTCCTTTGAACGACCGCGTCCCTTTATCGACCGGGCAAGAATAGAGGTTGCAAAGTCAGATCGAATAAAAAAAGCACTGGAAAAAGGAATGAATAAAAAAGGATGGTGATCTATTGGCAGATACAGAGATTAGCGTCAAAGTCGATTTAGACGATCAGGACGCGCGGAAAAAATTAGACAACATGCAAAATGGCGATTATAAAATAAAATTAAATATAGATGTTGGGGATATCTTAAAGGATATTCAGACGCTACAAAAACGGCTGCAAAGTCAGGGGCTTGATCTAAAACTGAACCTTAACACGGATAAAATAGCAGAAAAGATCAGTAAGGGCGCAAGTAAGCCGGTTAAGAATGCGGGTGCAGCACTTGCCAAAGAGCTGATTGACGAGTTTGGTGTGGTGGATAAGCAGCTTCAGGAACAGATCAAGTCCCTATCGAAGAGCATGATGGACATTTATTCCCCTGGCGGCGACTACGATACAGATGCGTTTACAAAGAGCATGACGGAGCTGGCGCAGACGGTCATCAGCGGGGCAAATGTGATTAGGGAACGCACAGGAATTTATGACGAATTTTACGATACGCTAAAAAAGCTCGGAACAATCAAGATTTCCGACGCGATTAAAAATGATCTAGGTGATGATTGGAATACGCTGAGACAGTTGTATCCGAATAAATTTTCCACATCTAAAGGAATCGAGATGGATTCCATTTATCAGGAACTTTCTTCAAAATTCAAAGACTTGTTTTCAGGACAAGCAAATCCCACAGAACAATTTAAAGAGTTATGTGCAGCAATCCAGCTATACCGGGCAGACGTGGCAAAGATTGAGCCATTGGATGCAAAAACATTAGGCTTAGAGGATTCCGTTTTTGAGAGTATTATTGCCGGAGTCCAGCGGTTGAATGCCGCGATGAAAGAAACCGGAGCGCAGGAATCTGCAAAAGAGATCAAAGAAGAAGCGGCTTCGATGAAAGAGGTCGAAAAGACCGCAACGACTGCTGCCAGTCAGAAAGAAAAGTTCGCGGATGCCAATAAAGAAGTAAAGGAATCGGCGGAGCAGACGGCGAACGCTGTAGATCAGGAACAGACGGCAATGATGAACCTGAATAATATTAACAGCATCATCGCTAATGTTAATATGCAGGGACAGCGCGGCACAAGCGTATTTCAACAGTTCGGAAGCACTTTAAATGAAGCATTTATGGCATATACAGGCGCGAATCTACTGCAAGATGCGCTTCATAAGGTCGTTGAAGCTGGTAAGGAAGCAATTGATACCGTTAAAGAGCTGAACGATATCGGGACAGACTTACAGATGGCAACCGGAGCAGACCGGGGTACGATCAATCAGTATATGGAATCGTACAATGATCTGGGCAAGGAGATCGGGGCTACAACAACCGATGTTGCACAAGCAGCGGACGAATGGTTAAGACAGGGACATTCCATATCGGAAACCAATACGCTGATCCAGGACTCCATGATGCTTAGTAAGATTGCGCAGTTGGACTCTGCGGATAGTACAACTTATCTGACATCAGCGATGAAAGGTTATAATGTAGCCGCTAATGATGTTGTTGGTATCGTGGATAAGCTCGTTAATGTGGATATGTCAGCGGCAGTATCAGCCGGAGGGCTGGCAGAAGGTATGTCCAGAGTTGCAGTTACAGCCAATACAGCGGGCGTATCTATGGATAGATTGCTTGGATACCTTGCGGCTGTTGGAGAAACGACACAGAGAGATATGTCCAGTGTTGGTAACTCCTTCAAGACAATTTTCCAAAGAATGTCTGATATTAAAGCGGGTAAGTTCAAGTTAATTGACGAGGACGGCACGGAAGAGACCTTATCGGACGTAGAACAGACGCTTGCCAATGTTGGAATTGATTTAAGAAAGACCGTAAATGAGTATAACAATTACGGTGAGGTTCTGGACAATCTTGCCCGTAAGTGGGACGCGTTAAATCAGGTTCAGCAGAACTCTCTTGTAAAAGCGTTTGCCGGAGTGCATCAGGCGGAAAACTTCCGCGTGTTGATGGAGAACTACGACAAAGCAAAGGAATACATGGACGTTGCTGCCAATTCAGACGGTGCGGCAGATCAAAAGTTTGGCTATTATTTGGACAGCTTGGAAGCAAAAACGCAGTCTCTAAAAGCATCCCTTGAAGCACTTGCTTCCCAGACAATTCCAGAAGATTTATACGGATCTGTGCTGGATATATCGCAGGGAATGGTTGATGCGGCAACCAACACAGGAATCTTAAAAGCGTCCTTAGTTGGACTTGGTACGACCGGAGCGGTATATGCGTTACAGCAGCTTGTATCCTATCTACAGGAGTCTGTACAGGGCTTTTCAAATCTGGATGAAGCTATGAAAATGACGCGAACAGGTCAGACGGTCACGGATATACAGCGGTTATTAGACCTCACACAGGGATTATCCCAGTCACAGACACGGCTTGTACTGTCTACACAGAATCTGACTGATGCGGAAAAGATCGCAGTCCTAATGAATCAAGATATGAGTCAGGCGGAAGCGACGGCAACGGTGCAGTCATGGGGACTATCCGCGGCAAATACAGCGGCAGCAGGAGCAACCGTTACATTATCCGGCGCCCTAAAAGGCTTGTGGGCGACACTGATGGCAAATCCGCTTGTACTGGTAGCAACGGCAGTAACCGCAGGTGTTATGGCTTGGCAGAAGTATAAGCAAGCGCAGGAGGAAGCGGCGCAGGCATTATCGGACAGTTTGCAGGAATATGAGGATGCGGAAAATTCTGTGAAATCGCTTGAAACGCAATTGGAGGATTGTTCCAATAAAATCAAAGATCTACAGGCACTTGCGGATAACGGGACAATTACCCTGACCGATCAGGAAGAGCTTGACCGTCTGAAAGAGACTAACTCAGAATTGGAACGCCAGCTTGCAGTAGAAAAGGAACGGCGAAAACTTGCGGCAATTGATGCGGCAAAGGAAGCGGATAAGAAGGTTGCAGATACGGTTGTCAGCCGTTACGACACCGTAACCAGTGATACGACTTCTGATTATGCGGGTAGGACAACGGCAACTGCGGGCAAAAAAGTAACCTATGCCGATGAGTTGGTAAACGCGATTAGCGAGTATCAGGAAATCCAACAGCAGATTGATAAGTTGGACGATGCTTTTGGATGCGGCGAGATCGGGATTGATGATTATAACGCGCAGCTCGGAAAACTTACGAATCAACAGACCGAAGCGCGGGAACGTGCTTCTGAAATGTATGAGCAAACCTCGGATATTGAAAATGCTTATGTTGGATTGACAACATCCGGTGAAAAATTGACCACTACACAGCAGTCAAATTATGATGCAGTTCTGGCGGCAAATCAGAAATACGGGGATTTTTGCGGAACGGCAGACCGAACAAAACAGGCGCTTGACGGTGTGTCTACGGCGGGCACAAAAGCGGCAGATGCAATTGACTCTTTGGATGAGGATGATCCGACACAGACGGCGAAGCAAAAGATGATCGAAAATATCGACTCATTATCAGAAGGATTCGAAGAGCTGGACAAGATAATGGAGTCAATGAAAGATAAGAATCCGTTCGATTATTCCTTATTGGACGATAAGAAGTTCAAGGAAGCATTCAGCGGCTGCGGGGAAGCTTACACGGATTTTATCGAAAAAATTTCCAGCACACCAAACGATGTTTCCGCCTGCCAGAGCGCATTTAATAATCTTGTAACGGAATGGATTAACAGTTCCGGTGTTATGGATGGGTTGTCAGAGGATACCGCGCAGCTGACTGAGGATATGCTGACCAACATGGGGATAACAAATGCGCATGAGGTTGTGACCGAATTACTGGCACAGAAGCAATTTGAACTTGGAGCGGCAAATGAGTATGCAGCGGCTACAGGCGGTGATCTTGCCAGTGCTACAGACGCAGAAATTGCGGCTTATGGCGCAGAATTAGCAGTACAAGGACAACTGACACAGGAAATGGCGCAGTTTCTGTTACAGAAGATCAAAAATAACGGTATTACGATCAATACTGCTGCCGACATCGACAATATTTATGCGTTGGCGCAGGCAGCGGGAGCAACAGCGAGTACGTTAGATGCGCTTACAGCGGCAAAAAACAGGTTTGGTTCCAATTCTTCCGGCAGTTCTTATACGGATCGGTTAAGAGCGAGAAAAGACGCTTTCTTTGCGCTGAAATACGGCGATAAAAATAAAGAGTCTGAGTATAATTACGAGATTCCTAAATATGAGTATGGTGGCGGATCAAATGCAAATAAATCTTCCGGTGGCTCCAATTCCGAGACCGACAAATATCTTGAAAACTTCGAGAAAATGCAAGACAAACTCAAAGATCTCTACGATCAGGGCAAAATCACCACAAAGCAATATTACGATGCTCTTCGTGCGCTTGCTGAAAAATACCTGAAAGACCGAGAAAAGTATGCAGACAAACTTGCAGAAATCGAGCAGGAATATGCAAAAGGCATGAAGGAGCTTTACGATACTGTAATCTCCGGCATCATCTCTAAAATCGATAAGCGAATCAGTGCGTTGAACGATCAAAAAGATGCTGCTGTTAGCGCGTTGGAAGCCGAAGAAAAGGCTGCTAAAAAGGCCCTAGAAGCCCAAAAGGAAGCTCTTCAAGTAGAAATCGACGCGATTGATAAACAGATTAGCTCAAAACAAGAGTTGATCGATTCTATTAACGATGAAGCAGATGCGAAACAGCGTGCTTACGATTTGGACAAGGCTCAGTATGAACTAGATCGTCTGAGAAATCAGAAAACTATCTACGAGTATTCCGGCAAAGAAAAAGGATTCATCTATAAGACCGACGATAAAGCTATTCGCGATCAGGAACAGGAAGTCGATGATAAGAAGCGTGAAATCCGTATTGCCAATATCGAGAAAGAAATTTCTGCCCTCGAAAAGCGTAAGTCTGCCCTCGAAGAACAGCAAAACGCGATTGACGATCAGATTGACGCTATCTCCGATTATTACGAAGAACTAATCGCTAATACCGAAGCGTACTGGGACGAAATCATCAAAGGCATGGAAGAAACCAAGACGAAATGGGAGGAGCTTCAGGAACTACAAGAGAATGCAGAACTGGAGATGAATCTTAGATCTCTTGGTTATGAAGGTGGCATTGATGAAGTTCTAGCTTTGACGGACGAACAGTTTGCTGAGTTCAAGAATAGGTATTTGCAATATATCGCCGGAATGAATCAGGGCAACCAATCTTTCATCGATTCTTTGAGTCAAATCTCAGGTGTTGACATTGGAAATCTTCCTGATATCTTTAAGGAAACGCAGGAATACATTGATATGCTCGGTCAGGGTATTGATTTTACTGCGTTGGATTCTTCTCTTGGCGGCGTTATTGATGGATTTACAGAGATTGCCAATAACGCAAAGTTGGCAACCGGTGCAGTCATCGGAGGTGCTACTACTTCTGCTAATTCTGGTTCTTCCGGAAATAAAAATGGAGCACAAGGCGGAAACGGACAAAGCTCTTCTGGTTCTAGCGACAATCTTAACGATGGAATCAATACAATGTCCGAAGAGAGTGTTCCTAAAATCAACGAAGTTGCAAATGCGTTGGGCGGCGAAGACAGTGAAGAAGGTGGTATCAGTGTTGCATCTGGCGCTACTACTGCTGCGAAAGCGATCAGCTCCGGCGAGGAATCTGGTAGCGAAGGCGACGACTCTTTACAAGGATCAGTTGATTCACAGGTTAAAGCTGCTGTTGATCCTCAGACTGGTCTTCCAGCTGAACAGGAAGCATGGTCACAGCTTAACGAGGTCATCGATTCTATTGCAAATAATTTGGAAAGAATCAATACTGCGATAGATAATTTAAAGAACAAAAATGTCGGCGAAATCCTGTCGGGTCTTGGAATTAGTTTCAGTGTTGGAGGAAAAGCCGGTGTAGACGGTACAGCATTCGCATCCGGAACAGCGTTTACTTCCGGCACTTTAGGAAAAGTTTCTGATAACGGTGTTGCACTTGGCGGCGAGCTTGGACGTGAAATGGTTGTCCGTGATGGAAGATTCTTTACGGTTGGTGACAACGGCGCTGAACTGTTCCATCATAAGAAAGGCGACATCATCTTCAACCATAAGCAGACGCAGGATATTTTGAAAAATGGACATACAAATTCCAGAGGTAAGGCTTTTGCAGGCGGAAATGTAAGCAGTTTGCCGAAAGAATACAGTCTGCCGTCTCAGGAGGTCATGGATCGTATGGCAAAGCTGGAAGCTGGATTCAACTCTCTTAACAGAGATGAGTCTCTTCTGGTTCAGATGCAAATTCGTGATAACACGAAGAAAATCTATGAACAGAATGCTCGTGCGATTCAGGAAATCCAGAAGATAAATAAGAGTAATGCCGTGACTTACAGTAATACGTTCGGAGACATCTATTTACACGATGTACAGAATACGGATGATTTTGCGCGTGCAATGAAAACGCGGTTTGGAACGATTATGAAACAGGTTTAATATTTAGGAAAGGAGCGGGACGTATAAAAGTACGTTCCTATTTTAATTCATGAAAGCAAAAAATGAAGAGGAAGTTATTGTAACAAGCATTTGTAAGGATATTAAGTCCAAAATAGAATCCATGATTCCAAAGTATGATTATACGGGTTTTGTAAAAGAAGTCGGGAAGAAGCCTGATTATTGCACAGTTATAATCAATCAGCAGGAATATGAAGTCAAGAATGGCTCTGCGGTATCGTTTAAAGCCGGGGATAGATGTTTGGTGCATTGCATTTCAGGAAAATTTAATAACAAAGTAATTGTTGCAAAAATTTGATATGTTTTATTCGCAGCCGTGTCTCTTATGGGATGCGGCTGTTTTGGTATTATGGGAAAGAGTGTGATTAAAATAGAATTAGATGTACAGAATGAAGAATTATTGAATTATATGGTATCAGAAGGTATAATTGACTTGTCGTCCGTGAGAGAACAATTGGAAATGGCGAAGAAAAAAGAATATCTTGCCAAACATCAGTTTCAAATCTGGCAAGGAAAAGACGGAAAATGGAGAACATATTTACCGGACAAAGAGAAGGAAAGGAGACTGGTCAAGAAAAGTACACGAGAAGCCATCGAAGATGCCATTGTAGAATATTATAAACGGGAATCTGAGAATCCAACGATTAGAGATGTGTTCGAGGAGTGGAATAATAGAAGACTTGAGTTACAAAAAATTTCCAAAGCGACGCATATGCGCAATCAACAATTTTTTGACAGGCATTATTTAGAGTTTGGAAAAAGAAAAATAAAGTCTGTGTCTGAAGATGAATGGCAGAATTTCTTGGAAGAGCAGATTCCACAGCACAACCTTTCTTCAAAAGCTTTTGCCGGACTAAAAGGAATAACCAAAGGTCTGCTAAAGAGAGCGAAGAAGCGGAAGTTGATAAATTATAATATTGATGAGATGTTTGGTGACTTAGACGTATCAGACGTTGAGTTTAAAAAGATTATCAAAGAGGACTACGAGGAAGTTTATGATGAGGAAGAGTCCGATAAAATTATTGGCTATCTGAGGGATAATTTAGATTGCGCCAATATCGGAATATTGCTTATGTTTGTGACAGGTATTCGTGTCGGAGAGCTGGTCGCTTTGAAACACGAGGATTTTGAAGCTAATACTTTTAAAATCCGGCGCACGGAAACTCGTTACAGAGATAAGAATGGACAGTATGTGCTGGGAATTAAAAATTTCCCGAAATCTCAGGCTGGTGTCCGTACCGTGATTATTCCGAGAGATTATGAGTGGTTATGCAATAAAATCAAATTGCTAAATCCATTTGGGGAGTTTGTGTTTGCAAATCCAGATACTCACGATAGACTATCAGCGCAGGCAATCAGGCAAAGACTATATAGAATATGCGAAAAACTGAACATTTATCAAAAATCTCCGCATAAAATCAGGAAAACGTATGGGACTATATTATTGGATAATCATGTTGACAGCAAGTTGATTATGGGACAAATGGGACATACAAGTATCTTGTGCACAGAGAACCACTATCATAGGAACAGGAGAAGCTTGGCAAACAAAACAGCCATTTTAAGTGAAATCCCAGACTTGCAGGCAAAATGATAAACAAGGTTTGATTACCTTTTTGATTACCTTTTGAATCCGTAAGTCTGGGAAGCCGCATAAATAAAGGGTTTTAGCGAGCAGATGACGGGAATCGAACCCGCCTCCTCAGCTTGGGAAGCTGATGTTCTACCGATGAACTACATCTGCATGACATATATTATAGCATATGAATTCAAAAAAGAAAAGCATTTTATTCATAACAATAGAATATCCGCAGAGCGCACACGCCGTTGTATGGATTGTCCGTCAGAAGCTGCGAGAAAACTGCAACTACAGTTTTAGAGATTTTTCACTTTTCGTTCTCAGTATTCTATGATATACTGTCTGCAGAAGGCTTTGTAAGCGATGCAGAGCCAATATTACGGTTTTACGGAAGGTGAAAAGATGCAGAGAATATTATTAAAATTGAGCGGTGAAGCGCTTGCAGGAGAAAAGAAACATGGCTTTGACGAGGATACTGTCAGGGCGGTAGCGCTTCAGGTAAAACAGCTGGTGGATGACGGCATTCAGGTCGGCATCGTGATCGGCGGAGGAAACTTCTGGAGAGGACGTACCAGCGAGCACATTGACCGCACCAAAGCGGATCAGATCGGCATGCTTGCGACAGTGATGAACTGCATCTACGTTTCTGAGATTTTCCGTTCGGTCGGCATGATGACCAACATTTTGACACCGTTTGAGTGCGGCTCCTTTACGAAGCTGTTTTCCAAAGATCGCGCGAACAAATATTTCGAAAAAGGAATGGTCGTATTCTTTGCAGGCGGTACGGGACATCCGTATTTTTCCACGGATACCGGCGTTGTGCTGCGCGCTATTGAGGTAGAGGCGGACGTTATTCTGCTCGCTAAGGCGATTGATGGCGTATATGACGACGATCCGGCGAAGAATCCGGCGGCGAAGAAGTATGACGAAGTATCGATTCATGAGGTAATCGAGAAAAACCTGCAGGTAGTGGATATGACTGCATCGATTCTGGCGAGAGATAATAAGATGCCGATGTGGGTATTTGGTTTAAATGAAAAAGACAGCATTGTCAACACGGTAAAGGGCGATTTTACCGGCACCAAGGTAACGGTATAAGGAGGATAGGAGAACAAGATGGACGAGAGATTACAGCAGTTTGAAACAAAAATGGAAAAGACCTGTGAATATCTGGAGGCAGATTTCATGACAATCCGTGCAGGACGTGCCAACCCGCATGTACTGGACAAAATCCGTGTGGATTACTACGGTTCTCCCACGCCGCTGCAGCAGGTGGGCAATGTGACTGTTCCCGAACCCCGCATGATCCAGATTGCACCCTGGGAAAAATCCCTGATCAAAGCGATTGAAAAAGCGATTATGGCATCTGATATCGGCATCACCCCATCTAACGATGGTAATGTGATCCGTCTGGTATTCCCGGAGGTAACAGAGGAACGCCGTAAAGCGCTGGTAAAGGACGTTAAGAAAAAGGGCGAGGACGCAAAGGTTGCAGTCCGCAATGTCCGCCGTGATGGCAATGATTTTTTAAAGAAGCTGGGCAAGGAAGACGTTTCTGAGGATGAAATCAAGGAGCTGGAAGATCAGCTGCAGAAGCTGACTGACAAGTTCGGCAAGGATATCGACAAGCTGGTAGAAGCAAAATCCAAAGAGATTATGACCGTTTAAAACGGATACAAAAGTACATTCTGCCAGGATGAACAATGGAATGTACACGCTGAAAGCATTATATTGTCATGAATAGTGAGGGAGAAGGGGGCAGGCTGGGCTTGTCCCCTTCTCTCAGATAGGAGAAAAGAAAGAATGAATATTCCGAATCATGTGGCGATTATTCTGGATGGAAACGGCAGATGGGCAAAGGCAAAGGGCATGCCGCGCAACTACGGACATGTGCAGGGGGCAAAGACCGTAGAACAGATCTGCGAGGATGCATGGAATTTGGGCATCCATTATCTGACGGTATATGCGTTTTCTACTGAAAACTGGAATCGCCCCAAGGATGAAGTATCCGCGCTGATGACGCTTCTGCGCAATTATATGAAAAGCTGCTTAAAGCGTGCAACACAGAACAATATGTGCGTGCGCGTGATCGGGGATAAGACCGGGCTCGATGATGATATCCGCAAACGGATTGCGGAGCTGGAGGAAGCGACAAAGGACAACACCGGTCTGCATTTTCAGATTGCGATCAATTACGGCGGCAGGGATGAAATCCGCCGCGCTGTGACGAATCTGGCAGGGCAGGTACAGGCAGGAACTCTGCAACCGGAGGAAATCACCGAGGAAAAGATCAGTGCTGCGCTGGATACGGCAGGGATCCCGGAGCCCGACCTTTTGATCCGCACCTGCAACGAGCTTCGGATTTCCAATTTCCTGTTGTGGCAGCTGGCCTACACAGAGTTTTATTTTACACCGGTGGCGTGGCCCGATTTTTCAAAGGCAGAGCTGGAAAAGGCGATTGAGGCATATAATCATAGAGACAGAAGATATGGGCTGGTGAAGGAGGAGTAATGATGTTCTGGACGAGATTGGGCAGCAGCGTTGTGCTGGTTGTGCTGGCGCTGATTTTTCTGATCAGTGGAGGTCCTGTTCTGGGAGCAGTGTGTCTGCTGCTTTCCCTGACGGCTTACTACGAGCTGATTAAGGCGTGCCATGTGGAAAAAGATGGCAAATTTACGCTGCTGGAAATCATGGGAGGCTGCGGAATCGTGCTGTATGGCGCAGCGATGATGGTTTCCAAAAACTTTCTCTGGGGAATCGGGGCAATCGTCCTGATGTTTCTGGCAGTGATGTTCGTCTATGTGTTCCATTTTCCAAAATACCATGCAGACCAGGTGATGACTGTCTTTTTCTGCGCATTTTACCCGGGTGTGCTGTTTCCGTTCATCTATCTGACCCGGGAACTGAGCTGGGGAAAATATCTGGTGTGGCTCATTTTTATCAGTTCCTGGATCTGTGATACCTGTGCCTATTTGACCGGTATGGCAATTGGAAAACATAAGCTGGCGCCTGTGCTCAGCCCGAAGAAATCCATAGAGGGTGCAATTGGAGGCGTAGTCGGTTCTGCCCTGGTGGGAGCATTATTCGCATGGCTGTTTCTTATTCCGGAGACCGGAAGCGATGCGATGATCTGGGTGGTTGCGCTGATCAGTGCTGCCGGTGCAGTCATTTCCCAGGTAGGAGATCTTTCGGCGTCTGCAATTAAACGAAATCACGATATTAAAGATTACGGAAAGATAATTCCTGGACACGGCGGGATCATGGATCGGTTCGACAGTGTGTTATTTACCGCACCGGTGATCTATTTCCTTTCGGTCATTTTGCTCGGAGCGGTTCATTAAAAAAAGGTTTCGGATTTTTCCGGAATTGTGTATAAGCGGGTACAGGAGAGGAAAACTATATGAAAAAAGTAGCAATATTGGGTTCTACGGGGTCAATCGGAACCCAGACCCTGGAAATTATCCGGGATAATGAGGATTTACAGGCGGTTGCGCTGGCAGCAGGACAGAATGTCGATCTGATGGAAAAACAGATTCGGGAATTTCATCCGCAGATCGCGGGAATGTGGAGTGAGAAAGCGGCGGCTGACCTTCGGCAGAGAGTTTCAGATCTTCCGGTCAAAATTGTGTGCGGGATGGACGGACTGCTGGAAATCGCATCTTTCCCGGAAAGCGACGTTGTCGTTACGGCGGTGGTCGGCATGATCGGTATCCGTCCGACCATCGCAGCGATTGAAAGCGGAAAGACGATTGCGCTTGCCAATAAAGAAACATTGGTGACAGCAGGACATATCATCATGCCGCTGGCCGCTCAAAGAAAGGTTCCGATTTTGCCGGTAGACAGTGAGCATTCCGCAATTTTCCAGTCTTTACAGGGAAGAGCGGATAATCAGATCCACAGAATCTTGCTGACAGCCTCCGGCGGTCCGTTCCGCGGAAAAAAGCGTGCGGACTTAGAGCAGATGACGCTGGAGGATGCGTTGAAGCATCCGAACTGGTCGATGGGCAAAAAGGTGACAATTGATTCGGCATCCCTCGTCAATAAGGGGCTGGAAGTGATGGAAGCGAAGTGGCTGTTTGACGTATCCCTTGATCAGATTCAGGTTGTTGTGCATCCGCAGAGTATTGTGCATTCCGCAGTGGAATATGACGATGGTGCGGTGATTGCACAGCTCGGGCTTCCGGATATGAAGCTGCCGATCCAGTATGCCCTCGTTTATCCGGAAAGAAGACCGATGCACGCGCCATTTATGGATCTGTTTGCAATCCATCAGCTGACCTTTGAAGCGCCGGACACCGAGACGTTTCCGGGACTTGCGCTCGCCTATCGGGCGGCAAGAGAAGGCGGCAGTATGCCGACCGTTTTCAATGCGGCGAATGAAATGGCTGTCAAGCTTCTGCTTCAGAAAAAGATCCGTTTCGTGCAGATTCCGGAAATCCTGGAAATGGCGATGGAGCATCATCATACTATAGAAAATCCTGATGTGGTGCAGATCCTTCAGGCAGAGGCTGAGACCTATGAACAAATCAGGCAGGAGATGAAACTTTGATCGGAACAATCATCATTTTTTTACTGATCTTTTTCGTGATCGTAATGGGACACGAATTTGGTCATTTCCTGATTGCAAAAGTGAACGGCATCCGTGTGAATGAATTTGCAATCGGGATGGGACCGAAGATTGCAGGCTTTAAAAAGGGGGAAACGGAATATGTGCTGCGGGCGTTCCCGTTGGGCGGCGCATGCATTTTTGAAGGGGAAGACGGACTGGAAGCGGCGAAAGAAGAGGCATCTGCCGCAGGCACGTCGGCGGATAAAACCGGACGGGGCGCTTTGCAGAATGTGCCGGTGGATGTGGATCGCGGAAATTTTCAGAACGCGCCGGTATGGAGCCGGATTGCCACTGTTTTTGCCGGACCGTTGTTTAACTTTTTGCTGGCATTTATTTTCGCAATTATGGTTGCAGGTTACGCCGGTGCAGATTTGCCGGTGCTTGGCAGCGTAGTGGAGGGTTCTGCGGCGGAGGCAGCCGGAATGCAGGCGGGAGACAAAATCCTGCGGTTTAACAGCAAAATCAATCTGGCACGGGAAATTTCCCTGGAAATGGCATTGAATAAAACAGGAGAGCCTGTAAAAGTGGCATATGAGCGTGACGGTCAGGAGTACGAAACGACGCTGACGCCGATTTATAACGAAGAAGCAGGTAAATATCTGGTCGGCTTTCAGAATTATGCGTCCTATGATGAGGCGAAGGGGACAAAGCTGTTCCGTTATGCCTGGTACCAGCTGCGCTTTTGCATAAAAAATTCCGTGCTGAGCGTGAAATCCCTGGTAGAGGGTAAGTTGTCCAAGAACGACGTGGCAGGACCGGTCGGCATGGCACAGATCGTGGATCAGGTGAAAACAGCTGCAGAACCCGGCGGACCGATGCTCGTGTTCATGAACATGGTCAATCTGGCGATGCTTCTGTCAGTCAGCCTGGGCGTGATGAATTTGCTTCCGCTGCCCGCACTGGACGGCGGCAGACTGGTAGTTGTGTTCCTGGAGGTACTTCGTGGAAAACCGATCCCACCGGAAAAAGAAGGCGTCATTCATTTCGCGGGCTTTGTCGCACTGATGGTTCTGATGGTGTTTGTGATGTTCAATGATATTCAGAGAATTATCGGGTGAAAAGGTTTCGGATAGGAACCCGCTCGGACGGCTGCGCCATTCCAAAAGATGGAGCAGCCTGCTTCGCAGGATTCTTTTTTATACAGTTTATAACAATAGAATGCTCGCAGAGCGTGCATTCTATTGTGTATACAGAAAAAAAGCCGTCAGAATCAACATTCTAACGGCTTTTTTTGGATGGACCCGATGGGATTCGAACCCACGGTCTCTGCGTTGCGAACGCAGCGCTTTCCCAGCTAAGCTACGAGCCCAAACATAATTTATGAAGAAAAATCAGACCTTTCACGAAAGGTACTGATATGGAAGCAACGGGGCTCGAACCCGTGACCTCTCGCGTGTGAGGCGAACGCTCATCCCGGCTGAGCTATGCTTCCGGGTACTGCAGCAATCTTCTGCCATCCTTATTATAGCACCGGCATTCGGAATTGCAAGTACTAACAAATGC
>ERZ1035041.126-NODE-126-length-43123-cov-5.914252_pt1 | contig 43123 bp, 41 predicted proteins | sample MGYA00520684_ERZ1035041 | MGnify/ENA primary metagenome ERZ1035041 (study PRJEB33766, sample SAMN09781699) | gut metagenome | biome: gut microbiome | host: Homo sapiens | place: Madagascar | study: EMG produced TPA metagenomics assembly of the PRJNA485056 data set... | reverse complement strand
TTCTATTGTGCGGTAAAGCTTGTTCTTGACTGTTGAAAGCTTTACATCAAGCGCCTTTGCAACATCTTCAAGCTTCATATCGCACGCAAAATGAAGATAGAATATCTGACCTGTCAGTTCATCGGTCTTCATTATGTCGTCAAATATCTGTTTTGCAACTATCTTGTTGCTTATAATGTCTTCAAGCCTTGGCTGAGGCTTTGACATTTCGCTCTCTATCGCCACCATCTCTTCTTCGGTATAATCGGAGAAAGATGAAACCCTGTCGTTTTTCTTTCTGCCGGAGAAGTATGTGCGGCATTCGAACTTTGCAATATTTATAAGGAAAGCCTCGGGGCTTTCGATATCTTCGTGACCCTTCTCGCTTATACGCTTGAAGAAGCGGGTATATACATTCTGAATAATATCTTCCGCATCGTCCATATTTCCGCATTTGCTGACTACGAACCTTGAAACCGACTTGCAGGTTTCGTCATATACACGGTTGAAATATTCTTCGTGACCGCTGTTGCCCATTGGCTCACCTCGCTTACGTCACCTACTTTGTAGTAGGCAGATTTTCCGAAAAAGTTTCACTCCTGATGAAAATTCTGTGTATCGGATAAGTAAAATCTTTCATACGGTTTTTGTGCAGTATCACAACATATCGGATATGTACGCAAAATGGTGCTTACATATAGATGTGCGTATAGCTGTCAGCATATTTATTCAATTATATTGTACCTTATCCCACGCAGTTAGTCAAGCAAAACAATTGCCGGATATATGCAAAAAACCGGTCGGATACCGATATTCCGCTTTGATAACATTATTAGCAAAATGTAATTAATTTAACAGTTTTATTGTTAAGGTGGATAAAATCTACAAAACGGCTTGCAATTTTTGTGCAATTTGCCAATTGAAAAGCCTGCAGGGATATAGTATCATTAATACTAGCTAAACAGCTAAAATATTTTTATGGAGGACAAAACCAATGAAGTTTACAAGAACTTTAGCAAGTGTTGCTGCAGCTGCAGTTGCAGTTTCTTCACTTGCAGTAAGCGCATTCGCAGCTTGGGACGGTGCTGACAGCAACGGTAACCTCATACTTAACGTAGCTGACATCCTTCCCGAAGGCGTAGACATCAACGATGTATACGGCGTAAGAATCAACTTTACAGACGCAGCAGCTGAAGTAGTTGCACAGGGTGCAGGCGGCGGATTCATTTTCAGCACAGCATCTAACAACTGGAATCAGCTCCAGTGGTGCAACGGCTGTGACACAAGTGAGAAGCCCGAAGGACACGATATTCAGTGGGATGCTGAGACTAAGTCTATCACAAGAATGGAAGAAAAGCCTTTCTTCACAGCTGAGGATATCTCAGGTGCTGAAGGCACATACGGTCAGGTTGCTCTTTCAGAGTGGTGGGGCGGCGATATCGCTTACTCAAGCGTCGACTTCCTCAACAAGGATGGCAAAAAGCTTCCCGTTGCTTCTGATGATGTAACACCCGGTACATCTGAAGATGTAGAAGAAATTGTTGACGTTACAATCAAGAACGCAGGTCGTACAGTAGTAGACAGCGGTCTTGTTCGTACAAACATCATCAATGCTTGGACAGGCGACGACGCTGACGTAATCGCTGAAAAGGCTGATTTCGCAGGTGCAACAAAGGTTAAGGTACAGTTCACAGTATCTAACTTCACAACTCCTTTCAAGGCTTGGATCTCATTTGCAGATAAGAGCTGGGGCGTTCAGTACTGGGGCGAAGGCAACACAGGTAACGCTAACGCAGAAGGTACAGTTGTTGACGTAACAGGCAACGGTACATATGAAGTTGAGCTTACTTTTGCTAACGAGATCGAAGCTGCTGAATTCATCGCAGTTTGCACAGACCTCGCTGCTGAAGAAGATGCAACAGACATTCCTACAATCGCTATCGACAGTGTTAAGATCGCAGTTGTTAAGGAAACTCCCGATGAGCCCGATGAGCCCGATGAGCCCGTTAAACCCGGCGAATCTTCAGGCGAAGTTCCCGAAGAGCCCGACGAGCCCGTTAACCCCGGTAAGTCTTCAGGCAAAACACCTGACAAGCCTGTAAGCCCTGAGACAGGTGTTGCAGTTGCAGTTGTTCCTGCAGCTCTCGCAGCAGCAGCAGTTGCTACAGCAGGCGTTGTTCTTAAGAAGAGAAGCAAGTAAATCTGACTGATTAATGCTTTGAATTAAAGAGCATATCGACCCCTCCGCCACAGTGCGGAGGGGTTTTTGCGTTATAACGCACAGAATATAAAACAACAGCCACAGCGATTTGCTGTGGCTGTTAAACTATCAGTTGTGGAACGGTTTACGTTTATTTGCAAGCACTACTTTTACTATTGCAGAATAAATATCCTTTCTGGCATAACTGCAATAGCTGTCGACCACGGACTGTTCTTCGTCCTGCGTTACCGTTACTATTTTTACGGGAACCTGCTCAAGTACCTTTTCGGTAATTATCTTCTTACATTTCTCACAATGGCAGGTATTGAAACGCATAAGCGCATCATCGAGAATTTCATCTATTATGATTCTGTTGATGTCAATGGTAATCTGCCCTGTGCGATGCGCTGCAGGCTTTACGGACGTTTTATACTGCGTCTGCGATGACTCTTCCCCTTCTTCAGGAATATGCAACATAGGGTTGTGCCTGGTCGTGTGCGACTGTTTCGGTGCGGAAGCGCCTCGCTTTGACTGCGTATATGTAAGGAGCTTGTCCTCTACAGTGGTTTCTGTCCTTGCTTTCTTCTCTTTTTCCTGCTTGGCAGGCGGTAAGAACGGATTGACGCCGGACGGTTTTGCGTTTATCAGATTCATTACCTGTTTTGTCTTGCTTGACTTATATTCTTCTGCCATCAGGCGATACTCTCCTTTTCGACTTATTTTTTAACAGGACGTCTTGTGGGTCGTTTAGCGTCTTTTTTATGCGTATTTTTCATTGCAACACCGGTAACTTCGTTAATGAGGTTTCTGTACTCGGCTGTAGCTTTGGAACGGGGAGCATACTCCATTATTGATATTCCGTGTGCAGGAGCTTCTGCAAGGGAAACGTTTGTGCTTATCCTTGAGCTGAGTATCTTCGTGCCGAGCTGTTCGGCTATCATTCCTGCAAGCTCTTCGACTTCCTTTGTCAGAACAAGGCGGGGATTGTATTTATTAAGCAATATTCCGGTAATCTCAAGGTCTTTGTTGTAATATTTCTTTACCGCAAAAATCGTTTCTTTAAGCTGAGCTATACCCTGCAGGCTCAGAATTTCCGCTATCATCGGAATAATAAGCTTGTCAGCCGCCGTATATGCGTTTATAGTAAGGATAGACAGCGCAGGAGGGGTGTCTATCATTATGTAATCATAGTCATCCATTACATCCGTCAAAGCCTCTCTGAGAAGGTATTCACGCCCTACGCCGGTAAGTTCCAGTTCACAGCCCGACAGCAGAATATTCGCAGGTATAACATCGCAGTTGTCAGTACTCTGTATCGCTTCCTTAACGGTGCAGTTGCCCTTGAAAACGTCATACATGGTATAACTTTCCTCAGCGTCGGCACCTAAGCTGAAGCTCAGGTTTCCCTGCGGGTCAAGGTCTATTGCAAGAACGTTTTTCCCGCTTTCGGTAAGACCTCCGCAGAATGCGGAACAGGTCGTAGTCTTGCCAACTCCGCCTTTCTGATTTGTTATAGCTATAACGACTGCCATACGGTATATCCTCTCTTTGATTTATCCGGTTAAATTTTTATACTTCAAATTATTTACATATAAAAACAGTCATACCCGCCAAAAAAAGCGGGTATGAATATTTGATTTAATTACAGAGTGTGCTGAAGATCCTCAATCTGTGAATCTTCGGGCTGATAAATGTGGTAGTTTGCCTTACCGTTCTTCTTTACGAAGTACATAGCTTCATCAGCAGCCGCAACGATCTTGTTGCTATCATCGCCATGTTCGGGGAAGAATGCAATACCGATACTTGCCTTGACATTTATCGAAACATTGGCAAGCTCTGAATGATAACCTTCATAAAGCTCATCAATAAGGTCAAGCGACAAGCTTTCGATTTCTTCTATCTGCTTGGGATCGGTAATACAGAGTACAAACTCATCGCCGCCGAAACGTCCGGCAAATCCGCTACCCTTTACACGCTGTTTGATACAGCCGGCAACATACTTGATAACTTCGTCGCCTACCGAGTGTCCGAAACGGTCGTTGATAAACTTGAAGTCGTCTACATCTATAAAGAGTACCGCAACCTTTGCGTGTGCGCTACGCTCGATCTCACTCTTGAGCTCACGCTCAAATGTACTTCTGTTGTAAAGCTGTGACAAGAAATCGTAACTTGCACGCTCGGAAAGCTGAAGTTCAAGCTTCTTTTCGCTGTCTATATCCGTTACGACACCGATAACACGGAGCGGTTCGCCAAGACGGTCGGTAACGCAGAGCGCACGCACCGAGAACCACAGCAGACTGCCGTTCTTGGTAGTCATCTGGTATTCACCGCTGTGACCTGTTCTGTTCTTGAGCAGGACGCTGATATCACGCTTGTAAATCTCTGCGTATTCCTCGCTCATAAGCTTATCAAGGAACTTACCGTTTGCAAGCTGTGCTTCCTTCGGGTCGATATCGAACTTCTCCCTGAAGTTATCTGAGATATACATCGACTCCTTGTGGAAATCCCACTCAAACAGCATATTGTCCGAAATGTCTGATATCGTTCTGTGTAACTCTTCCGACATACTTACGTCATCAAGCATATTATTGAACAGCTCGGAAATATCCTTGAACTCGTTGTGAGCCTTAATTTCAAGACGCTTTTCACGGTCGCCTTCCTGAATTTCACGCGCAACGGCAACCATCTGGTTCATCGGGTTTACTATAGACTTGGTAATGAGTATACCGAGCAAAGCGCATATAATGGCAAGTAACACCATCGAACCTAAAGATATCGCAACCGGCACCATTATCTGAGACATTGACATATTACCGGGATATACACTGACCCACTTCCAGCCGGCGGTTGTCGAACCTGAGAAATAGTTATAGCAACCAAGCGACGAACCTGCATTGTAATCAATATTTTCGTCCTTCTTTACGGGCTTGATCATTGATCTGTAGATATCACGCATACTGATGTCTGAAATATCGTCGATCTTCTGCACTGTGGTTCCGTTGTAATTAAGTACACAGCCGTTACTGTCGGATACTGTAAGATATCCCTTTCCTTCGCCGTATGTGGAATGTGAAAGTATTTCGGTCAGGCGGCTCAGGTCAACGACTTCGATCGCATAACCGTCTTTGATATTAAGACCGTCCTTGTCTATACTTTTTGCAACAAAAAACACGTCTGTACCGTAGTCTTCGTTATTCATATAGATATTGGATATTTTTACATTTCCCTCCGGAAGATCCTCGATCTCTTCAAAACCGAAGAAGCTTTCCTTCATGCCCTGTACATCGTCATATTCATACACTATATTACCGGAAGTATCTGTGATGACTACGTTCTTGAAACCGCTGTTTCTGGTTTCGATATTCTCCGACAGCAACGACAGATTTGACTTTGCGTCGTCGCCCTGACCGCTCTGTGCAAGAGTGCCTGCCGAATTGCTGAACGAAAGGTAAGCAACATCGGATATACATTCGTTGAGATACTGGTTTATTATCTCCTTTTGCGCTGCGCCTGTCGCTCTTGCAAACTGGCTGACCGAATTTGCGGCAAAGCCCGTCATGCTGAAATATCCGACAATGCCGACTATCAGCATCGGTATAACCGCAAATGCGGTAGTAAGTATGCGTAAAGTCGTTTTGATTTTAAATGACTGCATATTGTGTAACCTCCGAAGCCCTTATTTAAAACATATCACGTTTTTCACGCGATTTCTGCAGCATTTCAAACTGCAATTTGTAAATATATCTGGAAATAATTTCTTCCTGCGAATGGGAAACACCGATAAACCGGCAACCGTAACCCGTATCCGATTCCTGAGATTCTATCGCCTGTTCTCTGAGCACCTCTGCGGTAAGCTCAAGGCGTGTGCCGGACAGATTGACCAGCAACAGCAGCTTATCGCCCTTTGCAAAATGTCTGCGTATATCGGTGCAGATGAAGAACACTCCTCCGACATTGATATCCTTGATATAAATCTCGGCAGGCGGCTCAAGCGGAGTAGGCTTATCATCGCCCTCCTGAGTTCTCAGCGTGATGAATGCTCTCTCGTTGGTCTTTATCTTGAAGTAGCGTCTGCGTTCTTCAAGCAGTTCTGCCTTATCCGGTCTTAATACAACGTTCATCTGTCTGTCGGTCGACACAGAGATATTGGTCTTATATCTGTATCTGTCGCCGTCGCGCATACGGGCAATGACATAGACATACTCCGATGTATCTATTTCCGGGAGCCGGCGTCCTTTTATCATAAGCATATTGTCGATAAGATTATCGTTCATATCGTACATTATGGGAAAGTCAAAGTTATTTTCCGTATAGAACAGCCTTTCGCCGTCAAGCGAAGTTATCTCAAAAGAAGTAAACTCTTCTTTTTTGTAGCTCAAAAACACAACTCCCCCTTTCAAAGACACACGGGGAAATTGGCATAAACAGCCGTACCCAACACGCCTATAATATCATTTAACATTAAGTATACAATAAAATAGCCAATAAATCAAGTTAAATCAATGGTTTTTTCGTCGACTTTTAAAAATTCTGCGAATTGTTTAAAAAATGCGGGTCGTTTTTATACATTTTAATTAAGAAAAGTTCGTTGACTTTTGTAAGGCGGCTATAATATAATTAGTATAAGCAGAAGTTTGTCTTAAGGGAGGTGCGGTTACGCAGAATTTTTTTCACGCCGATACAAAAGGATACCGCGAAGCGTGCAGAAAAGCCAGCACGGCAATAGGAGCGGTACTCGCCCTGCCGGCGCTTCTCAGCCTTATGTCGCTGATACTTCAGACAAGAAACTGGCGCACAGAAAATTTTGTCGCTGTAAGACTTCTGATACCTGCGGTATGCGTTACAGTATGGCTTTTTCTGAGCCTTATAATATTTCTCGTATGCGAAACGAGAGCGCGCCATATAACCCGCAGCACCTACTTTGAAATTCAGAAAAGCGCAGCTGTATACAGCAGATACGCAGGCCGTATATTTGCCGACACCGGCGGCGTTGAACGCAAGCTCTGGGTCATACCCTATGACGGATTGAAACTTTCCGTAAAAAACGGAAGACTTACTTTTACGGGAAAGATAAGATATTATGAGGGCAGCAGTGACAGGCTCACATATCATATAAGACGCGGCGCGCCGGAATTTGACAACTGGTGGTTCAACGATAACGGGTTTACCGAGGTAAAGTCAGTTACGCTACCGTCGTGCTTTACCGCACAGAAAACAATATTCAGGCACTGCCGCATAGCGGCGCAGAGATATATTAAGAGCCGTGACAGGAAAAAGCAAACGCAAAGCAGTTCCGTACCACGTCCTAAAATGATTTACAGGCAAAGGAAAAGAAATTCATACAGCGAACTTCCGACTTTCGACAGGAAGTGGTAAAAAGAGCGTCATTGTGCAGTCTGACGAAAAAATACAGCTGTTACATATCAAACACCCACGCTTTTATTAAATAAGTACAAAAATCAACAGAATTTTCCTTTTAGCCTTGCAAAAAATCTTAAAATGTTGTATAATATACAATTGAGTTGTTGGCATTAAAGCTAAAAATTGTTAAAATAGTACCAAAACTCGTGTAATTTTTACATAACTAAAATTACTTTTCTATATATTGTAACGATGTTACAAAAGCGCACAAAATACAGAACCGGTTAAAGGCATTAACAGTCAGGAAAGACCTCAGCCTGAAAAGGAGGATATATGGCACTTTTCAACACAAACGCTTTCCGCATAACCGAGCAGGGACTTTCGGTAATGTGGCAGAAGCAGCAGATAATTGCACAGAACATAGCAAATCAGGATACCCCCGGTTATAACTGTAAGTATCTTGACTTTTATGCTGTTCTCAAAGACAGAATGGAAAACACCAGCGTTATCGGCGGTAAGGCTAAGGAAGGCTCAAAGCAGGTAGAGCTTGCAACGAGAGTATATGAGGACGACGCCACAAACACTCAGCCGGACGGTAATAATGTAGACGTTGATTCGCAGTCAAACGAGCTTGCAAAGGTACAGTTACAGTATCAGGCGCTCAAGAACCAGATGAACGGTGAGTTCACCAGACTGCGTTCGGCAATGAAAACGTAATTTAAAGCAGACGCTTTGAAATAATGGATTATATACAGTGAAACGGATTTCGACGCTTTTTTGACATACAGAAAGGAGTTTTTTGCATGGCGTTTTTAAGCTCGCTTAATATAGCCGCATCGGGAATGGCAGCGGAAAGACTGCGTCTTGATGTAATTTCGCAGAACGTTGCGAACGCAAAAACCACCAGAACAGAGGACGGTACGCCGTACAGAAGGCAGGTCGTACTGTTCAGCGAAAACAAGGGTTTCAACTCGGTGCTTGAGGAAACTATAGCAAAGAGGAAAGAAAAGATAGCAGGGGGAGTGCCTGCGAATACTGTTTCTGCGACTAAAAACAAGGGTGTACTTGTTACCGAGATAGTCGAGGACGAAACACCGCTCACACCGGTCTATGACCCGACACATCCCGACGCAGACGAGAACGGATATTACTATCTGCCGAATGTTGACGTGGCGGAGGAGCAGATGGACGCTATGGCGGCTACCCGCTCGTATGAAGCCAACCTTGCTGTGCTGAACGCCGTGAAATCAATGGCGCAGACAGCACTCAGCATAGGAAATAACTAAGACAGCCGAAAGGAACTGATATAGATGTTTATAGTACCGCTTACAAGCAATATCGCCCCTATGGAAACAGTAAGTCAGAAAAAGCAGACTGAAGATAAAACCGAAGGCGACGCTACCTTCTTTGATATCTTCGAGTCGCTTGTAAATAACGTCAAGGAAACCGACGCACAGGTTCAGCAGGATTCGATCGACCTTATGCTCGGCGATGTCGACGACCTTGCTCAGATACAGGTCAATCTCGAAAAGGCGGCTACCGCTGTGGATCTGCTTGTTACTGTCAAGAACAAGGCTGTCGACGCATACAACGAGATAATGCGTATGACTGTTTAATCCGATTATCAGGGAAGGATACATATATAGATGAAGGATAAGCTTTCCGCATTCTGGAGCGGGTTCAAGGATAAATGGAGCTCGCTTGCAAAAAATCTGCGGATATTCATAATAACGGCAATATCGGTAGTCATAGTTGCCGCAATAGTACTTGCAATAGTACTCAATCAAAAAGGTTACACAGCAATTTATACGGGACTTGACAGCGAAGAAAGCTCTCAGGTAGTTTCCGCTATAAATGAGCTGGGAATAACAGATGTAAAGATGAGCGCTGACGGCAGTATTTCCGTTCCGAGCGACCAGGCGGATAATGTCAGAATGCAGCTGAGCATTCAGGGTTACCCGAAATCCACATTCAACTTTGACGTATGGAACAACGGCATAGGCATCTGGTCTACCGACACCGAAAAGAAGGTACTCCAGATACAGCAGTTACAGACGCACCTTATGAAGGCTATCAATACGATAAGCGCAGTCAAGGATTCGTATGTAATCATAACAATGCCCGAAAACAACAATTACGTCATTTCGACAAACAGCGAGGATCCCAGAGTAAGCGTTAAACTCGATCTGAAGAAGGACACACAGCTTACAAGCGACCAGGTTGAGGGTATCTATGCACTGGTTCTCAATTCACTGCCGGGACTTGAACGTGACAATATTTCGATACTTGATACGGACGGCAAGCTTCTGACAGGCGAAAACACGACCGTTGAGGAAGACGTGCTGTACCAGTCACGGCTGAACTTCCAGGAGCAGATGCAGAACCTTCTGAAAAGCCAGCTCAACGACACGCTCAAAAAGCTGTACAAGGACTATACGATAAACGTAAACGTAACACTCAATTACGATAACTCAAAGTCGGAATACACTATCTACACCCCGTCAATAGCCGAAGACGGCACATCGGGCGGTATGATAGAAAGCTCCACAAAGAACGAGGGCTGGGGCGGTATCGGCTCGCTGTCGGGCGTTGTAGGTACAACAAGCAACAGCGACATCTCACCGAACTATCCGACTATCACGGGCGACGGCGATAACCAATATTACTATCAGAACAGCATTACCGTAAAGCGTCTTGTAAACACCGAGATAAGACAGCTTGAAAAGAACGGCTATTCGGTAGATAAAATAACGGCGGCTGTAACTGTAGATCAGATCAATATGCTTGAAGCAGACAAGGAACAGCTCCGTGAAGTAATCGCATTTGCAATCGGCGCAGACGTTGCAAATGTCACGGTTGCAAACTACCCGTTCGTTATAAACGGAAACAACGGCACAAACGGCAACGGCAACACGATAAACAGAGGCGGAAATGTCGACTGGACAATTTACATTATCATTCTGCTCGGACTTCTTGTTGTTGCGCTTCTCATTGTCGCTATACTTACAAGCAACGCAAAGAAGAAAAAGCGTGCAAGAGCTAAGGCAAAGGCGGCTGCGGCACAGGCAGCGGCGGCACAGGCGGCTCAGGAATCAGCCGCTCTCAGCTTCGAGCCTCAGCCACAGCCGGACGAAGAATTCAATATTCAGCACCTTGACGACTATGACGACGAGTCAAAGAGTGCAGTTCTCAAAAAGGAAATCAAGGATTTCTCACGCACAAATCCCGATGTCGTTGCCCAGCTCATACGCTCTATGATGAAAAACGGCTAATGATATCGACAGCATAAAGGAAGGATATATATGGAGGCACTCACCAGCGCACAAAAGGCGGCGATAATCATAAGCTCTATCGGTACGGAAAATGCGTCCGAGGTATTCAAGCACTTCTCCGACGAGGAGGTAGAGCAGATAACGCTTGAAATAGCAAGAATGAACTACTACCCTATGGAAGTGGTGGACAGCGTTCTTAACGAGTTCTATGAGCTTTGCCTTACCCAGAAGGTAATATCCGAGGGCGGTGTGGAATATGCCCGTGACATACTTGAAAAGGCATTCGGTCCACAGACGGCACAGGCGCTGTTTGAAAAGATAACAAAGCAGTTCCAGACAAAAGCGTTCGCATTTGTCCGCAAGGCAGACTATAAGAACCTGCTTGCAATGGTGCAGAACGAGCATCCGCAGACTATAGCACTGATACTTTCTTACGCAAGGAGCGATCAGGCATCGGCGATTTTAAGCGAGCTGCCCAAGAAAACAAGGATAGATGTAGTCGAGCGTATGGCTAAGATGGACAGAGCGTCACCCGATGTCGTAAAGTCTATAGAGCGCACACTTGAAAAGAAGTTTGATAACCTTGTTACAGCCGACAGCACAGAGGTCGGCGGTATAGATTATGTTGCGGAGGTCATGAACAACGTTGACCGTGCAACGGAGAAGTACATATTCGACGAGCTGACGCTGAGAGATCCGAAGCTTGCAGACGATATACGTTCAAAGATGTTCGTATTCGAGGATATAGTTACACTCGACAATATGGCAATACAGGCGTTCATTCCTGAGGTCGATTCAAAGGATCTTGCCGTTGCAATCAAGGGTTCGACACCCGAAGTTGCAGAGTGCATCTATGCAAATATGTCTACCCGTATGCGTGAAAGCGTACAGACAGACGTTGAATATCTTCACAATGTCCGTATGCGTGATGTTGAAGAGGCTCAGCAGAGAATCGTATCAATCATACGCAGACTTGAGGACGAGGGCACGCTCATCATCTCCAAGGGCGGCAAGGAAGACGAAATTATCGCATAATACGAAAGCGAGGAATATATTTTGGCAGGCGTATTCAAAGCAGGAAGGGGTTATTATTACCCCGTTCAGCCAACAACCGATACTGTCGTAATTGACAACTCAATAAAGGTTAAGCCTGTCGCACCGCAGATTCCGCAAGACACCGAAGAACCGGCTGTAAGTGCAGTAAACACTGAACCCGATGATCAGCTCTCGGCAAAGCACAGGCAGGAACTGGAGCAGGAAAAAGAAAAGATAACAGGTTTTTATCGTGCCGAGGGTGAAAAGGCGCTTGCCGAAGCCCGTGAAAAGGCACAGAAAATACTCAGTGATACCGAAAAGCAGGCGCAGGACTATGCGGCAAAAGCAAAGGCACAGGCGGAGGCTATATTTGAACAGAGCAAGGCTGACGGTTTTGCAAAGGGTCACGAGGACGGTTATGCCGCAGGACTTGACAAATGCCGAGATATGCTTGCAGAGCTCAAAAGGCTCAGCGAGCAGATGGTAAACGACAAAGCAGAGCTTTTTGACAGCTACGAGGTCGAGATATTCGACACGGTAATGGAGATTGTAAACCGCATAACGCTGAACTCACTCGGTCAGAAGGACAAGGCGGTTATCAAAAAAACCATAAAAGAAGCAGGAAAGAGCTTCCGTGGCAGTGAATATGTAAAGCTGACCTTATCAAAGACCGATGTCAGCGAGGAAATGGCGGCAGATACCGACTATTTCAAAAAGCTGTTCACAAATGTAAAGAACGTGGAGGTCGAGGTACTGAAGGACGCACCGAGCGGTACTGTTATTATAGATAACGGCAGTGAAATAACCGACGCAGGCATACAGACGCAACTCAAGATGATTGAAGAGCTTGGCAGAGGAAAGTACCGCAGAGCACCGTCAAGGAAAAAGGCTGAGAAGCAGGAGGAACCTGCGGCAAAGGCAGAACCCGACGATAACGGCGGCGAAGAACAAAGCGAATAACTCCCTTATTTGAAAGGACTTTAACATGGATCTCGGCGGATTTCTGACAGAACTCAGAACTACCGATACATATAAGTATCTGGGTAAAATTGAAAAGATAGTCGGAATGACAATCGAGGCGAGCGGACCGCTGTGCAGTATAGGCGATGTATGCCGTATCTACACAAAGGATATGAAGTCGCATATCCCTGCCGAGGTAGTCGGATTCAACGAGCATAAGGTACTGCTTATGCCGTATACCGACCTTGAGGGCATAGGTCCGGGCAGTATAGTTGACAACACCGGCGACAAGCTGAACGTAAGAGCCGGCGACAAACTGATAGGAAGAATCATCGACGCACTGGGAAATCCGCTTGACGACGGAGAGCCGATTGAATATACAGACACCGTGCCTATAGCAGGTATTCCTGTAAATCCGCTCACCAGGCCGAAAATACACGAGCCCATAGAGCTTGGCGTAAAGGCGATCGACGGACTTCTTACAATGGGCAAGGGGCAGAGAATGGGTATCTTTGCAGGCTCAGGCGTAGGTAAGTCGACGCTTATGGGTATGATCGCACGAAAGGTAAAGGCTGACCTCAACGTTATAGCGCTTGTAGGCGAGCGTGGCAGAGAGGTAAGAGAATTTATAGAAAACGACCTCGGAGAAGAGGGTATGGCAAGGTCGGTCGTTGTTGTCGCAACATCCGATCAGCCTGCGATGATGAGAAATAAATGTCCGATGACGGCAACAGCCATAGCGGAATATTTCTGCTCACAAGGCAAGGACGTACTGCTGATGATGGATAATCTTACACGTTTTGCTATGGCACAGCGTGAGATAGGTCTTTCGACAGGCGAGCCTCCCGTTGCAAGAGGCTATACCCCGTCTATATACGCCGCAATGCCGAAACTGCTCGAAAGGGCGGGAAACTTCGAAAAGGGCAGTATAACGGGAATTTATGCTGTGCTTGTTGAGGGCGACGATACAAACGAGCCTATATCGGATACCGTAAGAGGTATAATTGACGGACATATAGTGCTGAGCCGTAAGATAGCGGCGCAGAACCATTATCCTGCAATTGACATTCTGCCGAGCATCTCACGTCTTATGTCGGCAATTGCAGACCCGGAGCATAAGAAAGCGGCAGGAAAGCTGAGAAATCTGCTTGCGCTTTACAACAACAACGCAGACCTTATCTCGATAGGAGCATACAAAAAAGGCACAAACCCGGCTCTTGACGAGGCGATAAAGAAGATAGACAAGATAAACGATTTTCTGATGCAGGGAATGTACGAATCGTTCTCGATGGAGGATACCATAAAGCTGTTAAAGGCGGCGGTTTCCTGATATTAATGCGATATGAAGAAGTTTAATTTTACATTGCAGTCGCTGAAAAAGTACAACGATCAGGTGCTTGACAGCGAGAAATCAATACTCGGCAGACTAAGGGCGGAGCTTGCGGAAATGCAAAGCGAGCTTGACGCAATGGTGGCTGAGTACGAACAAAGCATTGACAAGCTGAACGAGCTTGTGAGAGGCGGCACAACAGCGATGCGGCTGTCGCTGCACAAAAAATATGTTTCCTCTCTGCAACAGGACATATATCGCATAAAAGGTCTTATGGCGCAAAAGCGAGAAGAAATTGAGAATCAGTTGCAGAAAGTAATTGACGCTACAAAAGAGGTTTCAAAGCTCGAAAAGCTGGAAGAAAAACAGCTCGAAGAGTACAGATACGCCGCTCAGAAAGAGCAGGAACAAATCATCGAGGAGTTCGTTACAAACGGCTCTTCAAACGGCGGCACAACTCAGTAAATTGTTGACATATCGCTTGAAATGTGTTACAATACAAGGTGGAAAGCTGTGCATTTTTCATAAATTTTAACGGTTTAAACCCGTTAAATATATAAAAGTTGTTAAAAAGCATATATTGTTTTTGACAATGAATAGCACTGAAAGGGGGTGAGATATGATGAATGGGACAGCAGTATTGCCTGCCGTTGTTACAACGTTTGCAGGCAATGCCGCCACAATCTCAACAGGTAACGTACAAAACGGCTCAGCAAGCGGTACTGCCGGAGGTTTCTCCGATACGCTCGGTGCTATGGTAACAAGCGGTCAGCAAATCAATATGAACTCGGCGACCCGTATGAGCGCCGAGAATACAGCAATCATAACGGACGATTTATTGGGCGAACTTACCGAACTTGAACAGAGTGCCGGGGAACTCAAAGAACTTCTGAAAACAGCCGAGCTTGCAGGATATCTGCAAGGAAACACGGTGCAGTTTTTTGCTGACGCAATGCAGACGGACAACAGCGAGCTTATACAGATCATGAACGGTATTGAGGTCAGCGATCCGATAGGCGATGTATTATCTGAAGAAGGCGCTTTCAGCAAAGTTTCAGCCGGAAATGATGTTGATACGGCTCTCGGTTTACAAAACGGAGAGATTTCCGCCGTAAATGATTTTGCGAGCGAAATTCAGATGAATAACGGCGACTCTGCGGATACTGTAAACCGGACGAACGTCGATGCTGAAATCGCTTCAGACAGCATTGACAGCGAAAATGCTGTGACTGTAACGGCTGACAAATCAGACGCTTTTGCAAGCGTGGCTGTCGGAAATGCCGAAAAGTCTTCAGATGCGGATAATATACGTTCAAAGGCGGATACGACTTTTACCGACAAGACCGATTTTATCGATAAGATTGACTTTATCGGGAAAACAGGCAAGCAGGAAACATCCGGTATAAAAGCGGACGGTATAAATGCGGATAATCCTGAGGCTGTAAAGGCTGAATTTACGGTAACGTCATACGAAAAATACGGCGACAACAGCGTAAAGCAGGATATACAGACGCAGGATGACAATGCTCCGAGAATGGCATTTGCCAAGAGGAACATCGAAAGCAAGAGTGATGAGCTGAGGGCGATAGCCAAAGGAAACGAAGTCACAAAGTCTGACAGCGACCTTGAAGCAGAGCAGAAAGTTACCGACAAGAATGCGGTAAGCGATATGCTTGCAAAGGGCAGTGATGTATTTGCAAGAACAGAAAGCCGTTATGACGAAAACGGGCAGGAGATCCGCACGGTCAGAGTACCGATAAGCGATATGGCTGAGTTTGTGAGCGAACACGCACCGAAAGCTAACGGTAAGAGTACGCTTACAGTTGTGCTTACACCCGAAACACTGGGCAAAATCACAGTTCGTATGGTGAACGAAAGCGGAAAGCTCACAGTTGAGATACTGACAGAAACTCAGGCGGCGAAGGAGCTTTTACAGGCAAAGTCCGAGCAGCTTGCGTATGCGCTGAGAAACGACGATGTTGAGCTTACCTCGTACAAGGTAGAAACCTCGCAGACGGAACTTTTCCAGAGAGATTTTGACGGCAGCAGTAAGAACCCTTACAGACAGCAGTCGCACAGTCAGCAGAAGAATGACACGGACGACTTTGAAAATCTGTTGGGGGAAATTCAGACGATGGACTGATTTTTTCAGTCGGACTGACATGAAAGGATAACAGATGGCAGACATTTCAAGTCTTCAGAGTGTACAGTCAAATCACGAAAAGTATAAGGATCTTTTCAAGAATTCTGGCAAGAACGATACGATAAGCACAGATACGTTCTTCAGCCTGCTTATGGCGGAAATGAGCAACCAGGATCCGCTTGAGCCTACGTCCAATACCGAGTTCGTGTCGCAGATGGCACAGTTCACGGCATTACAGGCACAGCAGGACAATCTGAAGTACAGTATGTCAAACTATGCGGCAGGTCTTGTAGGCAAGACGCTTACAATGAATGCGCAGAGCGATGACGGAACGCTTTTATCGGGCGTATGCACCGGAGTGAACATCAGCGGAAGCGATGTTAAGGTAGTAGTTGACGGCAAGCAGTACGATCTGTCGGCGGTAAAGGCGATAAGCGATACTGTAAGCAAGGGTACGTTACACACGATGACCGAGGCACTGGGATATGTGGGCAAGGAAGTAACGGTAAAGGTACTCGGCGACGACGGCAAATTCTACTATGCAAAGGGCAAGGTCGAGTCGGCAGAAATGCAGGACGGCGACGCTAAGATCGTGATAGACAATTATCTCTATTCTATTGACGAGATAGTACACGTCAGCGAGGGTACGGGAAGTACGGCTGACAAGAACACGGAAGCTCCGGCAGGAAGCGCCGGGGGCAACAAGTAAATAAAAAGGCGGCAGTGTTATGTTGATAAATGAACTCAAGCTGCGGAATCTGCAGATTTCGACAGGCAACGTTAACACCGCAAAAGCAGGGAATGCTGAAAATGCCGCACAACAGTCGGGAGGAACATTTGCAGAGGCTCTGCAAAGCGAGCTTGATGCAAGAAACTCGGCGGTAGGCTTTTCAAAACACGCAATGAAGCGTATAGAAAGCAGAAATATCGAGATACTTGACTCGGATATGCTGCAAAGACTTAATGACGGCATTGAGATAGCCGCAGAAAAGGGCAGTAACGAAACACTGGTACTCGTAGACAGGACTGCTTTTGTGGTAAGTGTGAAAAACCGCACGGTGATCACAACTATGTCACAGGAAGATTTAAAAGGAAATATTTTTACGAACATTGATTCGACCGTAATTATGTAATACCGGACCGAAAGGAAGTATTCCTTACCCCGAATGACAGACGGGTAAGAGCGGTCGGCACAATGGAGAAAGGAACAGATCATGATAAGATCTTTATTCTCGGGCGTGTCAGGATTAAAGACACATCAACAGAAGATGGACGTTATAGGTAACAACATCGCAAACGTCAACACTACAGGCTTCAAGACAAGCGTAACTACCTTCCAGGAGGTATATTACCAGACCAAGAAGAACGGCTCGGCAGGTTCTAACCTCCAGGGTGGTGTAAATCCCTCTCAGGTAGGTTACGGCACTAAGCTGGGCGCTATCGGACAGGTAATGGGACAGTCGGGCTTCACTTATTCTGACAGCGTTTATGACTGTGCTTTATCGGGCGACGGATTTTTCCAGGTAATGGACGAGGCAGGAAACATCTTCTACTCAAGAGCAGGCGTTTTCAACGTTGATAACGCAGGAAACCTCGTTGACTCAAACGGTAATATGGTACTCGGTGTAAGCGGTGACGCAACAGGCGTTGACGCATCTTCAAACAGAATTACATTCGTAGTTCCCGAAGTGCTTGACAACGAAGCCAATTACTCAAAGACAATTACATACAAGGGCGGTACATATCCGCTTACAGTATCGGCAGATACAGCGACACCTGACGGCAACATATCTGTAGGATTTACCGTAGGTGAGAGCGATTACGCTTATATGAGCGGAAACAAGCTCGTTGTACAGCTTAACGAAAAGAACGATTATACAAACCTCAACGATCTTGAAGATGCTGTGACCCGTGCGTGTGAAAACGGCGGTGTAAGCATTGAGGGTGTACTTCCGCTCCACTTTGAGCTTGATACAGTACCTCCTGCGGCAGACATTCCCGCAACAACAGCTACCAACACAATGAAGCTGGACGACGGAACAACGAAGGCTTCTCTTACATTTACAACCGTAAACGCAGGAGAATATGCAAACAACTACACGATAAACTTAAGATATTCAAAGAATGCCGCAGATACAACGGCAAAGTGGTCGGACAACGGTCTCACGATAAGCGTTCATCCCGGAGCAACGGTAGCCGACATACAGGCGGCTGTAGACAAGGCGGCAGGCGGCAACGAAAAATATCAGCTTAAGGTTACAAGCGCTGACTGGGACGCTGCAAACGGCGCACTTGAAACGCTTCTTGCAACAGACGGCAAGGTAGGTCTTGCAGGCGGCTCGAACAACTTCTACTCTGATATGGTCGAGCTTCTGGGCAATATCAAAATGACAGACGGACGTGTTGCGGCTACGCAGACGGTAAAGGATCTTGACAGCGTATATATCAACGAGGACGGTACTATCTACGGTGTACACAGCGTACACGGCATCATAATGCTCGGCAGAATTGATATTGTAACATTTGATAACCCAAACGGTCTTGAGCAGGTGGGAAGCTCCTACTGGAGAGAAACTCTTTCATCGGGTCAGCCTCAGGTAAACATTGCAGGTGAAAACGGTTCTGCTTCTGTAGTATCAGGTGCGCTCGAAATGTCTAACGTTGACTTGTCGCAGGAATTCTCCGATATGATCATCACGCAGAGAGGCTTCCAGGCGAACTCAAGAATCATCACCACTTCGGACACGATGCTCGAAGAAATAGTAAACCTTAAGCGCTAACGGCTGTGAGCCGTTGCAAATTCCGCCGTTCTAAAGGTTTGATGTATGCGTAACTTTCGTTATCGGCGGGGCGGCGGAGTTGCCTTAATGAATAATGAATGATGAATAATGAATAATTGAGGAGCGCCTGCGGCGGTTATTTAAATGGCGTTGGCGTGAGCCAAGATAAGTTCGTTGTTTTGAGAATTTGCAATTTAAATTCAAGTTTATAAGGGCAGGCGGAGCGTCAGCTCCGCCGGAATGCCCGTTATATTATGCCTGAACGGTTATGATAAACGGCTGTTTCCGGACATTCGGCAGTCATAATCAATTACAATGCGGACAATACCGCAAAGGAAGGAAATATATGATAATACTTACAAAGCTCAACGGGGAAAAGTTTATGCTTAATCCCGACTTTATTGAAATAGTAACGGAAAATCCCGATACGGTAATTACCACAAGTACGGGTCATTCGTACATAGTTGAGCAGTCGATGAATGAGATACTTTCTCTCATCAAGGAATACAGACAGTCGTTAAGACGTCAGCGTCCCGAGAGAGGGATATAAACTATGAATATTACAGCCGTTGGCTGTGCTATATAAACCTTTACAGGAGGAAATTGTTTTGAATATTACGATCATCATAGGCTGGGTGGTTTCATTCGGTCTGGTTATATTCGGTATATTTAACGGCGGTCAGCTTGACTGGTTCATAGATATACCTTCGGTTGCTATCACCGTCGGCGGTACTATAGGCTGTCTTATCGGCTCGTTCCCGATCTCATATCTGAAAAATCTGCCGAAATATCTGAAGCTGGCATTGTTCCCTAAAAAGTTCAATCCGCAAAGCTACATAAATCAGATAGTTGAATTTGCAAAGATTGCCAGAACAAAAGGTCTTATCTCGCTTGAGGACAGCGCAAACAAGTGCGACGATCCTTTCCTCAAGGAAAGCCTTATGCTGATAGTTGATGCAAACGACCTTGATAAAGTAAGAAGTATGCTTGACGACGCAATAGACTTTATGTGCGAGCGTCACGAAAGAGGCAGACTTTTCTTCGAAAAAGGTATGTCGGTATTCCCCGCATTCGGAATGCTCGGTACTCTTGTCGGACTTGTAAATATGCTTAAAGGTATGGGCGAAGACTCAAGCAACCTGTCAAGCGGTATGGCGGTTGCGCTTATCACAACGTTCTACGGCTCACTATTCTCAAACGTACTGTTTGCGCCGATTGCATCATCGCTGAAAAACAGCCATGAGCAGGAGCTTTTATGTATGCAGATAATAGAAGAAGGCGTTCTGTCGATTGCGGCAGGCTCCAACCCCAGACTTATTCAGGAGAAACTCGAATTCATGCTTGCCCAGACAGATATAAAAAAGAAGGAAAGCAAGTAAATTAACTGTTGAAAAATAACCGTAAATATGTTAAAATATATTGGTTACGCTAATTGCAGAAAGGCGGTGGAGAAATGGCAAAAAGAAGATCCGGAGGCGGAGGAGAAGAAAAGGGCAACTGGCTTGACACCTATGCCGATATGGTTACTCTTCTGCTGTGCTTTTTCGTATTGCTGTATTCTGCATCATCGGTAGATGAAACAAAGTGGCAGTACATATATCAGTCGTTTACTTCAAGCGGTACTTATGTAAACCCGTTTGTAATGGACGAACAGCCTAAAAATAATGCCGCAGATACAAACGGCAATGCCGAATCACCTCCGAACACTCAGAACGGCGGTACTACAAGCGAACAGACAGAGGGTCTTCCCTCCGATTTCAACCAGCTTTACAGCTTTTTGAAGACAACAACGGAAAAGAACGATCTTGGTCAGTATGTCTATATTGAACAGACACCGACAAGAATCTTTATCCGATTCAACAACACGATAATGTTCGACGGCAACAGCGCCGTACTGAAAGAAGAAGGCAAACAGGTACTCAACAAGTTCATGCCCGGTATAAAAGCAGTGAACAAATACATAAAATCCTGCGAAGTATCCGGTCATACTGCAAAGGCAGTATCCGATGTGAACGACTGGGATCTTTCAGCCGCAAGAGCGTCGAGCGTTGTAAAGTATATGGATTACAACCGCTGTGTTGACAGCGAAAAGTTCACTGTAGAAGGAAAAGCGTGCTATACGCCTATTGCCGACAATTCAACGGCTGAAGGCAGAGCAGCGAACAGACGTGTTGAGATTATGATAGTAAGAGCACAGCTCGACACAACTTCACAGGCTGTAATTGACGATATTCTGAAATATGAATACAGACTTAACGGCGCAAATACCGATCCGTATGAGCGCAACGACAGCAACAGCTCAGACGTCAACAGCGATGTTGTAAATGAAATTATCGACAATATGGAAAGCAGATACGACGGCAACTCCGGTGACGGCAACAACAGCACAAACGCCGCAGGACCCAAGTATGAACCTGCATATACAGGTATTCCTACAGATATACTGACATCCGCACCTGCGGAAACATCAGAAGAATAACCGAGAAAGGAGGGCGACTTTTTGGCTGATACCCTCACACAAGAACAAATAGACGCCATGCTGTCAAGCGTGCTTGCCGGTGACTCCGCTCCGCTTGATACGCACGAAGAAAAGGAAGAAATAAAGGAGTACGACTTCCGTACACCGAAGAAGTTCACAAAGGAACAGATAAAGATACTCGAAAGAATATTCGAGAATTATTCAAGACACCTTTCTTCCTACATAACGGGACTGCTGAGATTATATTGCAAAGTTTCGCTTGCAAGCATAGAGGAGCAGAAATATTTCGAGTTCAGCAACGCTCTTCCGGATTATACGATAATGGGCATAGTTGACTTGGGTATCGAAGACGACGATATTGAGGAAAGCAATGCAGTGTTACAGCTTTCAAACTCGCTCACCTTTACGATGATAGACCGTATGCTCGGCGGTAAGGGCACATATGAAGACGCCGACCGCGACTTTACGGAGATAGAGATAAATGTAATGCGCAGTATAGTTGAACGTTTCACCTCGCTTATGACAGAGGCGTGGGACGGCTATGTCGAAACAAAACCGAAGCTGGAATCAATAGAAACAAATTCGCGTGTTATCTCTGCCGCAGATGCTGACGAAACAATGATAATCGTCGCAATGGAAGTTACCATAAACGATTCCAAATCCGTAGTATCGTTCTGTATGTCCGCTATTACTATGGATCAGATAATGAAGAAATTCTCGGCTAAGTTCAGCTCAGGAAAAAGAGCGGGCAGTCCGACAAAGGAAACTGAGCGCAAGGAAAACCTTATGTCTACTCTTTCCCAGTCGGAACTTACCGTTACGGCGGTGCTTGACGACACAATGCTGACGCTCCGTGATGTCCTGAACTTACAGGTAAATGATATAATACCGCTGAACAAGCCGATAACCGAAAACGTACAGCTGAAAGTGGGAAGTACCTGCTGGTTTGACGGAAAACTCGGTACACTGAATGGTAAAAAAGCGTTCAGGATTGACAATATACTAAAGAATTGAGGTAAGGCAAATGGGAAAACTGACCACTCTGTCGGAGATGCAGCTTGACGCTATCGGCGAGATAATGAATATCAGTATGGGAAGTGCGGCTACCGCAGTTTCCGAGTTGCTCAACGCAAAAGTGTGGATCACTACGCCGAAAGTAAGCGTTGTGGAGGCGTCACAGCTGAACTACGACCGTTTAGAGCCGGCTATATGTGTAAAAATCGAATATATCAAGGGTCTTTCGGGCTCTAATCTGATGATATTAAAACAAGACGACGTACAGTTGATACTCAATCAGCTTATGGGCAAACCGCCTGTTATATCGCCTGATTTTGAGTTTGACGAGCTGAATATCAGTGCGGTAAGCGAAGTAATGAACCAGATGATGGGCGCATCTTCAACGGCTCTGGCTGACTTTCTCGGAATGAGCATTGATATTTCAACGCCTACACCGTTTATACTGAGCGAGGTAAACATAGCAGACCTTCAGAACTATGAGCAGACCGATATGATTGCCGCTATCAATTTCGACCTTACCATTGACGGCGTTATAAAATCCGAATTCATATCGGTTCTTGATATCAACCTTGCGGCTACGCTTGCAGACAGAGTTCTGGGCGGTGCGGCGGCTCCTGAGCCTGCTGCAGCCGAACCTGCGCCTGCACCTGCACCTGCGCCTGTTCCTGCGCCTGCACCTACACCTGCTCCTCAACCCGCAACGCAGACAGCTCCTGTTCAGTCAATGGCACCGGTACAACAGGCGATTCCGCAGGCGGCACAACCTGCGCCTCAACCGATACCCGATATGTATGCACAGCAGGGATATTACGGTTATCCTAATCCCGCACAGGGAATGTACGGTCAGCCGGTACAGCCTGTTATGCAGCCTCAGCCGGCAGTAAACTACCGCAATGCGCAGCTTGCACAATTTGAGAGCTTCGAAGCTCCGCTCGGCACAGAGCAGAAAGAAAACTTACAGCTCCTTATGGATGTGCCGCTTCAGATCTCGGTTGAGATAGGCTCGACAAGGAAGAAGATCAAGGATATACTTGAGTTCTCACAGGGTACTATAATCGAGCTTGAAAGACAGGCAGGCGCACCCGTTGACGTTATGGTAAACGGAAACCTTATTGCAAGAGGCGACGTTGTGGTTATCGATGATAACTTTGCCGTAAGAATAACTGAAATTGTAAAATCGAAATTTATGGATAGCCTTGGTAAAGGCGAATAACATTAAAATATAACAGGTATACGAAAGGAAACCTTACACTTATGGATAAGAAGATATTACTGGTAGACGATGCGGCATTTATGCGTATGCTTATCCGCAACACACTGACAACAAACGGCTACACAAACATTCTTGAGGCGGCTGACGGCGAGATCGCAGTATCTACATACGCAGCTGAAAAGCCCGACCTTGTTATCATGGATATAACAATGCCGAACAAGACCGGTATTGAGGCGCTCAAGGAAATCAAGGAAATAGATCCCGGCGCTAAGGTCGTAATGTGCAGCGCTATGGGTCAGGAAGCTATGGTTGTCGAGGCTATCAAGCTCGGCGCTCTGGACTTCATCGTAAAGCCTTTCAAGGCTGAGAGAATACTCCAGACCGTTAAGAAGATACTTGACTGATGCCTCCGGTAGTACAGCTTGTATGTGCGCTTGTCGGCGTAATTGCGCTGATTTTTCTGTTCTTCTGGGTACTGAGAAAGGTAAACAAAGGGATACTGACAACAGGTGGTAAGCGGCTTAAAGTTCTTGACCGTGCATCGCTTGGCGGTGAAAAATCGGTAGTGGTCGTAAGCGTTGCAGGAAAGTGTATGGTGCTTGGAGTTACGGCGGGCAGGATAGATAAGATCGATGATCTTTCTCTTACTGAGGAGGAATATTTATCCGAGCTTTACCCTGATGGACCGGAAAAGCAGGATAGCTTCTTTGCCGCTTTCAGTGACGCACTTGCAAAAAACGTGAAGAATATGGGAAGGAAGAAAGACGGTCATAACGATGACCAATCAAGTCTTCCCGAGGTTCATAAAACAGGTAACAGCAAAAATTCTGACGAGAGGAACACTGAGTCGAAATGACAAAAGCTTTTGGTCTTGCGATTAGAAAAATGTTTATCGACAACAAGCGGATTTTTATCCGCTTTATCGTGTCTTTAACGGTATGTGTTGCGCTTATCGGAGTGCTGTGCAGTGTTACCGCATTTGCGGCTGATAACAATGCGTCAGGCAACACAGGTACAACATCCGCAATTACCGATACAACATCGGGCGGTACGGAATCTGCAAGCTCATCGGTAATGAAAGACCTTATCGGTGTTGACGGTTCACAGTCGCTTGAGGTAATACTGCTTGTGACCGTACTTTCGCTTGCGCCGTCACTGCTTGTGATGATGACCTCGTTTGCGAGGATCATTATCTGCTTCAGCTTTCTGAGAACGGCAATGCAGACGCAGTCTACTCCGCCTAATATGGTGCTTACGGGATTGTCGCTTTTCCTTACGATATTTATAATGTGGCCTGTTTTCTCGGAGATAAACGAAACGGCGTATCAGCCGTATGCGGCAGGCGAGATGACAATGGAACAGGCTATTGACGCCGCAGGAAAACCGCTCAAGACATTTATGTTAAAGCAGACCACGAATGATGATATGAAGTTTTTCCTGGATCTTAAGGGACAGAGCATGAGCGATGTTACCGGCGGAGCGACAGACAATATAACACTTGAAAACTACAGCGAGAAGCTGGGCTTTGAAACAGTCATTCCCGCTTTTATAGTAAGCGAGCTGAAACGTGCGTTCCAGATGGGCTTTCTGATATTCATACCGTTCCTTGTTATCGATCTTGTTGTATCGTCAACGCTTATGGCAATGGGTATGATGATGCTGCCGCCGGCGATGATCTCACTGCCGTTCAAAATAATACTTTTCGTGCTTGTAGACGGCTGGCAGCTGATGGTAGGAACGATCGTAAACTCGTATAATTTGTAGCATAACAGATCCTGAAGGGAGGGCTTGATTTGACACAGGATATAGCAATGGAGGTCTTTACCGCTGCGCTTGTTCTTGCGCTTAAATTGGGACTCCCTGTTTTAATAGCCGCAGTAGTCATCGGTCTTATCATAGCGATATTGCAGGCGGCAACGCAGGTACACGAGCAGACGCTGTCGTTTGCTCCGAAAGCCATGGTGGTGGCTATTGTACTGCTACTGTTCGGTCCGTGGATGATGAACAGCTGTATAGAGTTCTTCAACTACATATTCGGTCTTATGGCGACGGTTGGTGTAACATGACGCTAAGCGATGTGTGGAATATGATTCTGAATAATTTTCTCGGTTTTCTGCTGATAATGTGCAGGGTATCGGGGATATTCAGTTTTAATCCTATATTCAACCGTTCAAATTTCCCCGTAAGACTGAGAGCAGGCACGACGTTAGCGCTCGCCGTGCTTTTTGCCGCATCTATGGGGGATATAAAATATGAGCCGACCGGCATTTTCATGATGCTGTTCGATATGATGAAAGAGATAGGGCTGGGGCTTATACTCGGCTTTATGGTAAACCTCGTACTGACAGTAACTATCTCCGCAGGTGAGCTTATCGACTATCAGACAGGTCTTTCAATGGCGAGGGCGATGGATCCTGCAACGGGTGTGTCGATGCCGCTTTTTGCGAATGTTTATTACTATATGTTCATTCTGTATTTCTTTCTGACGAATGGACACTTGTCATATATAAAACTGTTTCATATATCGTATGAAACACTGCCGATAGGATTTTCGGGATTTACGGCGGACGTGCCGTGGGCGCTTGTAACGTACTTTTCAACGGTACTGACGCTTGCGGTAAAGCTTGCCGCACCGATCATCGCTATTGAGTTTATCACCGAAATATGTCTCGGCGTACTGATGAAAGCCGTACCGACTATACACATATTTGCGCTTAACATTCAGCTCAAGGTGCTTATCGGTCTTGCGGCGGTGCTGATAATGGCACAGCCTATGTCGGATTTCATCGAAAAGCTGATGGGCATTATGTGGCAGAACCTCTACGGTCTGCTGGGTATGATGGGCGCTTAAGGAGGGTAAATGGCAGGCGAAGAAAAAACCGAAAAAGCCACCCCGAAAAAGCGTAAGGATACCAGAAAAAAAGGTGAAGTACTGCAAAGCAAGGAAGTTGCAGTTGCGGTTTTCGTGGTGGGAATATTCGCATTTCTTGCGATATTCGGAAACTATATGTTCCAGATGCTGTTAAACTTTATGGAGCAGTCGATGTCATCTATTGACAAGACGGGCAATACCGTAGAGTTTGCGATGAGCGTATTCTGGAAGGTGGCTATAATCTGCGTCTGTACCGTAGGTCCGATACTGGCGGTGGGGGTCGTACTGAGCGTACTGCCCGTAATCGTTCAGACAAAAGGACTTTTCAGTATGGAGGCGATGAAGCCGAAATTCAGCAGATTGAATCCGTTTACCGGTATCAAGCGGTTGTTTTCGATGCAGGCGCTTGTAGGGCTTGTGAAGGGACTTATCGAGATAATCGTAGTAGTCGCTATACTGTACTTTCAGGTAATGGACAGGATAAACGAGTTCAAAAAGCTGATAGATACAGATGTGATAAAGATAGTTGCATATATAAGCGAAACAGCGATGAGCCTTATTGTAACGATATTCGTTATGCTTGTATTTGTGGCGGCGGCAGACTATGTATTTCAGTGGTGGTCATTTGAGAAAAAGCTCAAGATGTCAAAGCAGGAGGTCAAGGACGAGTACAAACAGCTCGAAGGTGACCCACAGATAAGGGGCAAAATAAAGCGTAAACAGCAGGAAATGGCTCAACAGCGTATGATGCAGGAAGTACCGTCAGCAGATGTGGTTGTCCGTAACCCTACTCACTATGCGGTAGCGCTGAAATACGACAGGAAAGTCGCTTACAAAGCGCCTGTTGTGGTGGCAAAGGGTACTGACGCACTGGCGCTGAGGATAGTCGCAGTGGCGCAGGAGCATAACGTATATATCACCGAGAACCGTCCGCTCGCAAGAGGGCTTTATGAGGCGGTAGACATAGGTCAGGAGATACCGAGAGAGTTTTACACGGCGGTGGCAGAGGTGCTGGCGATGGTATATGAGGAGCAACATAAGACGTTGCCGCCGAGGCAGTAGGCAAGTTTTAATGAATAATGAATGATGAATAATGAATAATTGTGGAGCGCCTGCGGCGGTTATTTAAAATGTAATGATGTTTGTGCTTGACTAAAGTTACATTGCAAAGCGTAACGATAGTGCTATGGGGCGACAATCCCCACCATAGTTGGCTCGGCTTGACCGAGCAACAGAACCTCACCCTTTTTCGAGGGCGGGCATGGATGCCCGAAGTTGAACGCCCAAAGTTTCGCTAGGATGCGAAACCAACAGAGCGTTCATTAAAAGGCAAGGGTGATAGTGCTTGGCAAAGGATAGTACGATATTTTCAATGATATAACGGACGGCAAGGCTTGATGCAACGGGCGGAGCAAGCTCCGCCACTACGAAAAGGAAAATATGTCAGTGCAAAAATTGCACAATTGATATAAATACGGACAAGCAAAATCCGGACAGAGAAAGAGAAAGGAGTGGTGCGAATGGTTAAAAAGATGATGACGAATGTTTTTGCGGTATTCGTTATTTTTATCGTGCTTGCGATTATCATTCCTCTGCCGACTCCGATACTGGACTTTCTTCTGATAATAAATATAGGACTTTCTCTCGTCATACTCCTTATGACGATGTACATAAAAAAAGCGCTTGAATTTTCTATATTCCCGACTATACTTCTTCTGACAACGGTTTTCCGACTGTCGCTGAACGTATCAACTACACGAGGAATACTTTCAAACGGCTATGCCGGCGAGGTCGTAAAGACATTCGGTGAATTCGTAATGGGCGGTGACGCTATTGTCGGATTTATCATATTCGTAATCATAGTAATAGTAAACTTCCTTGTTATCACAAAGGGTTCTGAGCGTGTATCGGAAGTTGCCGCAAGATTTACCCTTGACGCTATGCCCGGTAAGCAGATGGCTATTGACGCCGACCTGAATACAGGCGCAATAACCGACGAGGAGGCAAAGATTCGCCGTGCGGAAGTACAGCGTGAAAGTGACTTCTTCGGCGCAATGGACGGTGCTACGAAGTTCGTAAAAGGTGACGCTATCATTTCTATTATCACGGCGCTCATAAACCTTATCGGCGGTGCGGTACTCGGTATGATGCACGGACAGGATATAAACTCTGTGCTTTCCACCTACTCGCTGGCAACGGTCGGTGACGGTCTTTGCTCGCAGATCCCCGCACTTATGATCTCTGTTGCTACAGGTATGGTAGTTACCCGTGCGGCAAGCACGGACAGCTTCAATGCCGATATCAAAAGGCAGTTCACCTCTCAGCCTAACGTAATGATGATAGCCGGCATTGTTATTGCCGCTCTTATGGTTATCCCCGGCTTCCCGAAGCTTATACTTCTCGGTGTCGGTGCGGCACTGTTTATATTCGGCTGGAGATTATCAAAATCGAAGGCGAAGAAAGAGGCGGCTCTTGCCGCTCAGGCTGAACGTGAAACTCTTGCAAAGATGCAGGATCAGCCGACCTCCGACAATGACTACTACAGGGATATTGACAATGTATTCAAACTGCTGAATGTTGAACAGATAGAGATGGAGTTCGGATACAGCCTTCTGCATCTTGTAGACGAAAAGAGCGGCGGTCATTTTATCGACCGTGTGGTAATGTTCCGTAAGCAGTTTGCGATGGATATGGGTATGGTAATACCGTCGGTGCGAATGACGGACAACCCCGAAATAAACCCGAACCAGTATGTTATAAAGATAAAGGGCGAGGAGGTCGCAAGAGGAGAAATTCTTTCCGACCACTATTTAGCGCTTGACAACGGAGATGTAGTAAGCCCTGTTGACGGTATAGACACCGTTGAGCCTGCGTTCGGTATCCCTGCAAAGTGGATAAGCGCAGACAAGAAGGTGATGGCTGACGTTGCGGGATATACGCTTATCGACCCCGTTTCCGTAATGATAACTCATCTGTCAGAGGTCATCAAACAGCACTGCAGTGAGCTTTTGTCACGTCAGGACGTAAAGACGATGGTGGACAACATAAAGCAGACCAACCCAACTCTTATCGACGACCTTATACCCGGCACTATCTCTCTCGGTTATCTCGAAAAGGTGCTTTGCCTGCTTCTGCGTGAGGGCGTTCCGATAAGGGATATGGAAACCATACTCGAAACGCTGGGCGACCATGCAGGTGCGCTGAAGGATATTGACATTGTAACGGAATATGTAAGGCAGGCGCTCAAGCGTACCATAACAAGACGCTTTGCGGAGGCAAACTCGCTGAGAGTAATTACCGTTGATCCGAAGGTAGAGGATACGATAGTGGCAAGCGTAAAGAAATCCGACGCAGGAAGCTATCTTGCGATGGACCCCGACCTGATACAGAAGATCGTAAATATTACAAGCGGAGAGATAGATAAGGTGAAAGATGTTATACCTAACGTTATCATACTGACCTCTCCGATAGTAAGAATATACTTCAAGAAACTGATTGACCAGTTTATACCGAACATAACGGTGCTGTCCTACAGCGAAATCGACAACACGGCACAGATACAGGCTATAGGCAATATAGCGATGTAATCCGCAGATCGGAAATATCAGGGAAAGGAGCGTTTTATGGCGGTATCGGTACAGAGCAGAGATCGGCTTCCCGAACTTCTCGAAAAATACAGGCTGACAGGCGATGTGAATGTCAGGAACGAAATCGTGCTGATGTACATGGATCTTGTCAAAATGATAGCGGTATCAATGCGGAATATCTATACGGGATATGCGGAAAGCGACGATATCATAAACGAGGGCGTTATTGCGCTTATGGCGGCTATAGACGGCTTCGATCCCGATAAGAACGTTAAATTTGAAACCTACGCAGGTATCAGGATAAAGGGCGCTGTCATCGACTATATGAGAAAGCTCGACAGAGTGCCGAGAACGCTCCGCAAGCTGTCAAAGCAGCTGGACGATAATTTTGCAAGGCTTAATTCCGAGCTGTGCCGTACTCCGACAGACGAGGAACTTGCGGAGAGTATGAATATGACTACCGCACAGCTTTCAAAGCTGATGGCGAATACGGCAGGAATGATAACGCTGTCGTTTGAGGAACTTTTATACGAGGATAATCTTGACGACAATATGTCGGTAAGGAGCGAAACCGCCGACGCAAAAATATATGAGCGGGAGAAAAAACAGGTAATAGCAGAAGCTGTTGCCGCTCTTCCGGAAAAGGAAAAACAGGTAGTCACAATGTACTACTACGAGAAACTGAAATATTCGGAAATTGCCAAAGTTATGGACATTACGCAGTCAAGAGTGTGTCAGATACACTCAAAGGCTATGCTGACGCTCAAAAACAAGCTGGAAAGCTATATAAACGGCTGAAAGACTTGCATATTTATGTGAAAACTGATATGATATAATCAGGGGGTCGGAGGTTTACCGGCTCGCTTATAATACGGAAAATCACGCTTTACGAAAGGAGGTGAAAAAACTTGCAGAGAGCATTTTACAATCTGGCGCAATCCATGATAAACCATCAGAGGTCGCTGGACGCTATCTCAAATAATCTTACTAATATCAACACAGCAGGCTACAAGAAAGACGAGATAAGAATGAACACCTTTCAGGAGGAGCTTATACTTGTCAGCAACCGCAGAAAGACAAGCGGTAAGTTCGTGCAGACGTATGTTGATACAAGCAAGAGCAACCTTGAGCAGAGCAGTTTTGAGTTTACCGAAAGCCCGTTTGATATAGGTATACAGGGTAATGTGTATTTTAATATACAGGACTCAAAGGGTAACGTATATCAGACAAGGAACGGTCAGTTTGAGCTTGACGGAGAGGGTTATCTGTGCCTTAACGACAGCGGACGAGTACTCGGTCAGAATGGTGAGATATATATCGGAAACGATGATTTCATTGTTGACAACGAGGGTAATATTCTAAGCGAGAACGGCGAAGTCATAGAAAAACTGAGGCTCAGCTACATACCCGAAAACGCCGATGTCACAAAGGTCGGTAACGATCTGTTCTCATATGACGGGGATATGACAATTCCCGAAGGTGAGAAGTATGATATTATCCAGGGCTGTTTTGAAAAGTCAAACGTTGACGCAAACAAGGAGATCACTTCTCTTATGGAAACACAGAGATTATTCGAGGCAAGCAGTGCCGTGCTGAAGTATATGGATACTATCAACGGCAGAGCGGCAAGCGAGATAATCAAGCTGTAAAATGACTGAATGTGAGGATATGTTATGAACATAGCATTCTACACGGGTAAGACGGGTCTGATTGCACAGCAGGAAGGACTTAACGTTTACTCTAACAACATTGCAAACGTGAATACGGTGGGCTTCAAGGCTTCCCGTCCGAGCTTTGCGGACTGCATCTATACGGTACAAAGAAATACAGAGCCTGACTGGCAGACGGGTCACGGCGAATATGTACACAGCACTCAGCTTATGTACAGCGAGGGCGTGTTTACATATACCGATAACGACCTTGACTTTGCCATACCGACGGAAGAAGGCTTCTTTGCGGTAATGGATAAGTACGGTGATGTAAACTACACAAGAGCGGGCGATTTCCAGATGTCGCAGATAGGCGACCACTGGGAGCTTGTGAGCGCAAACGGAGAATTTGTGCTTGATTATGAGGGAAACCACATTACAGTTCCCTTTATAGAAGGTACGAGCAAGCCGGACTATGACGCGCTTACGAAAATGATAGGTGTGTACACATTCGACAACAACTTTGGACTCGAACTTCTCGGCAGTAACAAGATGACTGCTACAGAGAGGTCGGGAGAGGCGGTTGCCGACAGGAGTATCGACAAGATAAGAATGGCACTCGAACGCAGCAATACGGATATTGCAGGCGATATGGTACGCATTATCGAAACACAGCGTTCATACCAGATGAGCGCAAGGGTCGTACAGACAGCAGATGAGCTGGAGCGTATAACCAATAACCTGAGGTAGTAAAGCACAATGGTGCATTTCTGAGTTTTAACCGTGGGTCTGCCGGTATATCTACCGGCAGGCTGTGCGGTTATATACAGCTATAAGATTAATAATTTCAGAGGTCTATTATGATAAACAGTTACGACGATTTAAGCCCGGTACAGCTTGATGTGCTTAAGGAAATAGGAAATATCGGCTCGGGAAATGCCGCAACAGCGTTGTCACAGCTCCTTAACAGGAGTATTGATATGCAGGTGCCGCAGGTAAGGCTTATGGACGTGGCTGACGCAATAGAGTCGCTCGGTTCGCCGGACAAGCTGGTAGTGGGAATACTGATACGGCTTAAAGGGGACGCAGACGGAATGATAATGTTCCTGCTGGAAGAGGCGTTTGCGAAAACTATCGTAACGGGTCTTACGGGCGAACGCTCATTTTCACTGTATGAGCTGAATGCCGATGATATATCGGTGCTGAGCGAAATAGGAAACATAATGGGTGGAAGTTATGTCAACGCCATAGCGGATTTAAGCGGTATGACGATCGATATGTCTGTGCCTGCGCTGACGACCGATATGCTCGGAGCTATAATGACAGTTCCCGCAACGGAGCTTTCCGAGGCGTATGAAAAGGTACTCATGATAAGCGAACAATTTCTGATAGATTCAGTTGAGATACAGTCCGATATGCTTCTTATACCCACTGTTGAGTCGCTGAGGACGTTGCTCGGAAAACTGGGGGTAGCAGACCAGTGAACAAGATAATTGTGGGGATATCCGACCAGAAGCTGTGCAAGTCGCCCGACGTACTGGTGACATATGCGCTTGGCAGCTGCGTCGGGATATGTATGATAGATAAAGCGCTTGGTATAGCGGGACTTGCGCATATAATGCTCCCGGACAGCAGTGCTATACCGAATGACCATAACAAGTTCAAATTTGCCGACACAGGCATAAAACTGCTGTATGACAGTATGATAAAGAGCGGTGCGGCGGCATCGAGAATAACCGCAAAAATAGCAGGCGGAGCAAATATGTTTGCTACCACGTCACCTGCAATGTCGATAGGCGACCGTAATGTTGAGGCAACAAAAAAAATGCTTGCAAAGCTCGGCGTGCCGATAATCGCATCGGACACGGGACTTAACTACGGAAGGACAGTATCATTCAATGCGGCGGACGGCTCGCTTGAGATAATGTCAAGTCTTAAAGGAAACAAGACGATATAAAACAGAATTTTTCAAAGGAATGTATATAAATCATCACACAGGGAGGTGCACTGATGGAAAAATCCGAAAGACAGAAGATGGCTGACGCTTCAATGTCAGAGCTCATTGAACTTGAAAAAACATCCAACACATCGCTAGATGGCATAGAGCTGAACAACAGAGGTACTATGCAACGTCCGCAGGAAACAAATCCGCTGCTTAATGTGGATGCGTCCGCAAAGGTCGTTGTAAGCGACAATAAGCTTGAAGCCAATATGTGCGTTTTTTCACCTCAGTTTTCGGGTAAGGATATTACTGTAGAAGCTATGCGTCAGGCGCTCAAGGACGAGCACGTCGTATACGGAATAGACGAAGAGCTGCTCCGTGAAATAGCCGAGAACAGGCTGTATGACAAAATATTTACGGTTGCAAGCGGCTATGCGGCTATAGACGGCGAAAACGGACGAGTAGACAACCTTTTTGACACAGATAAGAAGCTTGTTCCGAGAAAGCTGGAGGACGGCAGCGTCGATTACCGTGACTTAGGGTTAATAGTAAATGTCAAGGTAAACGACCTTATATGCAATATAATCCCCGAAACACAGGGTGAAGAAGGCATAAACGTATACGGACAGGTAATAGCACCGCGTCCCGGCAGACCTCCGCTCATACCGCAGGGCGCAAACACGGTACTTTCGGCAGACGGCACAAAACTGTTTGCCGCTGACAGCGGTAACCTCGTATACAAGGGCGGAAGATTCAACATTGAAACCACATTCCAGATTTCATCGGATATAGATGTAAAGACGGGTAATATAAACTTCCTTGGCGATGTTGTCATCAAGGGCAGTGTACAGGAGGGCTTTTCCGTAACAGCGGGCAAATCCATAACCATATCCGGTATGGTAACAGGCGCTACACTGACTGCGCAGGGAGATATAACCGTCAAGAACGGAGTTTTTGCAAGTACGGTACAGTCGCAGTATGGTAACATAAACATAGCTTTCGGCGAAAACGATACTATCACGACAAGAGGCAATCTGACAAGCACATCACTTGTAGGCTGTCGTATAAAGATAGAAGGCGACCTTGACTGTACAAAGAACCCCGGCGCTCTTGTCGGCGGCGATTGCAGTGTAATGGGCAGGTTTGCGGTAGCACAGCTCGGACACAAGAGCTATACGCCTACTGTGATTTCGGTAGGAAGTACCACAAATCTTCTGCTCGAAATGGATTCGCTTGAAAAGCAGTGTACGGCGATAGATGAATACATAGAGAAGATAAACACATCTATAGAATTCCTGCAGGAGAAAAAGAGAAACGGCGAACATCTTGACGCAGAAAAAGAGGCGTACATCTCTTCGGCGATAAGACTGAAAGTACAAAAAGGTATGGATAAAAAGCCGCTCAGAGCAAGAATAGAGGAAATACAACGGATAATCAACGCCAAGGAAACCCTGTCGGTAAGAGTTACAAAGTGTATTTATCCCAATGTAAAGATAAATCTCAACAGCTTTGCAACGACAACATCGGCGGAGTATGGCAAGTGCAACATAGTCTGCGGTCCGAACGATATCGAATTCAAGTAAAATTCAATTTTCCGGATAACAGGCACAGAGAAAGGCAAATATCATGACGGCAACGGTAAAAAGCAGATATATAACGGCTGTAAAGTGGCTTACGGCTTTAGTATGCGCTCTGCTTTGTGCGGCTGCCGTTTGCTGTTTTACGGGAAGCAGGGCAGAAGCGGCAGCGGTAACGGGCTGTACCGTATCGGGACTGACGACAAAAACCTACACCGGTAAAGCGCAAACGCAGTCGATAACGGTAAAATACGGACGTAAAACGCTGAAAAACGGCACCGATTACACGATAAGTTATCAGAACAACATAAACGCAGGCACGGCTTATGTAGTCATCAAGGGCAAGGGCAGTTACAGCGGAACGGTTAAAAAATCCTTTAAAATACAGCCTGCGCTTATCTATAAAAAGTGTACGTTCTACAAGATTGCAACACAGTACTATACCGGCTCACAGATAAAGCTTGTTCCGACTATCAGAAACGGTTCGACCACACTGAAAAACGGAACTGATTTTACGCTTACATATCAGAACAACACTAACAAAGGCACCGCCAAGGTGTATATCAAGGGTAAGGGAAACTATACGGGAAGCTGTTCGCAGTCTTTCACTATAGCGGCAAGACCTGTTCAATCACTGAAAATTACAGTGCCGTCCGTGACTTATAACGGCAAAGCACAGAAACCGAAGGTTACAGTTAAATATAATAACTATACGTTTAAAAACGGCACTGATTATACTTTAAGTTATAAAAATAACACAAAAATCGGTACAGCTACCGTTACGGTTACCGGCAAAGGAAAGCTTACCGGCACAAGAAGCGTTACTTTCAAGATAAACGCAAAACCGATAAAGAACGCTGTTATTTCATACAACAATTCGCTTACATATAACGGCTCGGCACTCAGCCCCGCAGTCACAGTAAAATACGGAAGTGCAAAGCTTAAAAAGAACACCGATTATACCGTTACTTACTCAGACAACGTAAACGCAGGTACGGGAACAATTACGGTAAAAGGAAAAGGTACATACGGCGGAAGCGTTAAAAAGACTTTCACTATAAACAAGCACGGCTTACCGACGTCTGCTGTGTCTGAGGTAAACGTACAGACATACACAGGCAATGCCATAAAGCCGGTACCCACTGTAAAAGTCGGCGGCAAGACGCTTAAAAGCGGAACCGATTTCACAGTTTCATACAAGAATAATACGGAACTTGGCACAGCAACGCTGACAGTAAGCGGCAAAGGCAATTATTCGGGCAATGTATCAAAGAGTTTCACTATAAGCGTAAGGGCTATCTCCGATGTAAAGATTATTGTTACAGACGCTGTTTTCACAGGTACGCAAATAACGCCGGCTGTTACCGTAAGCTATGGAAATCATCAGTTTTCGGGCAACTCCGACTATACGTTGTCGTACAAGGATAACACAAACGCCGGAACTGCAAGCGTAACAGTCACAGGCAAGAATCACCTCAGCGGAAGTCAGACTGTAACGTTCCCTATATCGAAAGCCGATATTTCAAGTACCGCTGTGACCGTAAAAGATGTAACGTTTACAGGAGGCGCAGTCAAGCCTACCGTTACCGTAAAGCTCGGAGATGTTACCCTTAAAGAAAATACAGATTATACTTTAGGCTTCAAAAACAATACAAATGCCGGAACGGCACAGGTCATCGTTACAGCAAAGGGCAGTCTTGAAGGTTCTGTAACAAAGGATTTCACAATATCCGAGGCGGATATTTCAAAGGCTGCGATTACAGCAAACGGCGTTTATTCACCGAACGGAGTAAAAGTAACCATAAATGCAAAGCTCGGCAATTATACGCTGACCGACAGCGACTTCAGCGTTTCGTCACCTGCGTCCGCAGCGGCAGGAACGCAGGATCTGACCATAAACGGCAACGGCAACTTCAGCGGCAAAGCTACGGTAAAATGCAACGTGGCAAAGGCTGATATCAAAAATGCAAAATCGTCCTTATCGCTGTCAACCGACGGTAAGGGATATACCGTAACGGTCACTTATGACAATGTGCTGTTGACGCAAAGCAAAGATTATAATGTAACTGTGACCGAAACAAGCACAAGCGTCAGCGCAGTAATTACAGGTAAAGGCAACTACAGCGGCACGGTAACTCTGAACAGTATCAGCAATGAGCTTGAAGCGTTTGCAAATGCGAACGTAACGATAGCCGATCTGACCTATACCGGCAGTGCTCAGCTTCCCTCGGTGACAGTGAAGATAGGCTCTGTTACACTTAAAAACAGAACGGATTATATCCTGAGCGTATACAACAACACAAATGCAGGAACTGCAACCGCTGTCATAACAGGCAAGGGCAAATACGCCGGTGCGGAAAAGAAAGCACAGTTCAAAATCAAACCGGCGCCTGTTTCATCGGCAAAAATCACCTGTGCCGATCAGACCTACACGGGACAGGGAATTGCGGCAAAGCCTACCCTTACTTTCGGCGGCAAAACCCTTACAGCCGGTACGGATTACATAGTATCAGGTTATAACAACATAGTGAATGTCGGAACTGCCACATTCACCGTAACCGGTAAAGGAAACTTTACCGGCACGGTAAAGGGCACTTTCAGAATCGTCAAGTCGGACAGCATGGAAAAGCTGATTCAGAAACGCCTCGATGAAATGATGGAAGGTAAATGGGACAGAAAGATAAACGACTATTGGCACAGTTACAAGCTCGGCAAGTATTACAACACTATGCTTACCTCTCCGTGTACCTGTCACTCTTTCTGTGAAACAGGAAACGAAGCAGGCTGTACCTGCCTTATCGGAAGAAGCAACGTACTCGGCAATTCGGGTATACAGTGTGCAGGATTTACGATAGAAGTATTTGAATATCTGTTCGGCAAGACAAACGGCTACAAGGAAAATACGCTTACTATAAAGAACCGTTCGGACGGAAACTGGACGGAAGCGGCGCTGAAAAAATGGATGACGGACACATTCCGTCCCGGTGATTATCTTGCGTATGACAACATAATGTACGGATATCCGCATTACGTTACGATATACTCAGTAGATACGGACGGTATCTGGGTATATGAAGCCAATTACGGCGGAAGATGCAAGATAAACTTCCGCAAATTCACGTTCAAGGAAATATACGAGCAGACAGACGGTCTGTGGCACAGAACCCCAAATAATTACGAACTGTCGGATTATTGACGATAAAGCCAAAAGACCGACATAAACACACAGATAATACACCCCTCAACGCATTTTGTGCGTTGAGGGGTAAATTTATTATATTTCACTGTGCATAACGTTTTCCGGGCTATATAACAGTTCTGATTACATCCCTTATAATTCGGAGCTGTTGCCGGTATAGCGGTTACAGGGCATATAGATAAAATGCAGTCTGTTCCTTTCAGCTGTGGCTATAAACGATGGATAAGGCGCATTCTGATATTTTGTGTCATAAGCGGATACAGAGATAAAAATCGGAGCGCCGAAGCGCTCCGATTAATCTTTATTTCTTTGTCTTATGCGACGCCGCCTGAGATGCCGAACTGCATCCGTGGCACTGGGCACAATGTCCGCTGCAACCGCCTACACAGCCGCCGCAGGTGAACTTACCCTTTTTCTTGTCGCTTACCAGCTTGTGAATGATCAGTATTATCACCGCAAGTAAAATTACCGCTACGATTATTGAACCTACAACAGGATCCATAAAGATCACTCCTTTTTATTTCTGAAATAAGACCTTACTTTGTAACCTTGACCTTAACGCCGAGCTTCTTGCTTTCCTTGTAAGGACGAACGAGAAGGTAGATAAGAGCGGCAAGGAGAAGAACTGCAACGATAAGACCGATTATGTCGCCTGCGCCTGCAAGTGCGCCTGTGAACAGCTTACCGAAGTAGTTTATCATAAGAGCGATTACATAAGCGAAACCGCACTCATAACCAATTGCGAACCAGAACCACTTAGCGTTGTTCATTTCACGCTTGATAGCACCCATTGCGGCAAAGCAGGGAGCGCACAGAAGGTTGAATACGAGGAATGACATACCGGTTACTGCTGTGAAGCTGCTTGCAAGCGTCTGCCATACAGTAGCGTCGCCGCTTCCGTAAAGGATACCCATTGTCGCAACGATGTTTTCCTTTGCAACAAGACCCGTAACAGCCGCAACAGTCGCCTGCCAGTCGCCCCAGCCGAGAGGTGCGAATATCCAGCAGATAGCCTTACCGATGTTAGCTAAGATACTGCAATCCATCTGTGATTCATCGAGCATCTGGAACGAACCGTCTACCCAGCCGAAGAATGATGTGAACCAGACTACGATAGTTGAAAGAAGAATGATTGTACCTGCCTTCTTGATGAATGACCAGCCACGCTCCCACATTGAACGCAGTACGTTGCCGACTGTAGGAATGTGGTATGCGGGAAGCTCCATTACGAACGGAGCGGGATCGCCTGCGAACATCTTTGTTTTCTTAAGAATGATACCCGAAACGATGATAGCCGCCATACCTAAGAAGTATGCACCCGTTGCGATCCAGGGTGAACCACCGAAGATAGCACCTGCTATCATTGCTATGAACGGCTGCTTAGCGCCGCAGGGGATAAATGTTGTTGTCATGATCGTCATACGGCGGTCACGCTCGTTTTCAATTGTTCTTGATGCCATGATACCGGGGATACCGCAGCCTGTGCCGACAAGTATCGGTATGAATGATTTACCGGAAAGACCGAACTTTCTGAAGATACGGTCAAGCACGAATGCGATACGGGCCATATAACCGCAAGCCTCAAGAATAGCAAGCAGAATGAACAGTACGAGCATCTGGGGAACGAAGCCGAGTACAGCACCTACACCTGCAACAATACCGTCAAGGATAAGACCCTTTAACCAGTCTACGCAGTTGACAGCGTCAAGACCCTGCTCGATAAGTACGGGGATACCGGGTACCCATACGCCGTAGCTTGCGGGATCGGGTTCTTCAAATGCGCTTTCGCCGCCTTCTTCAAAGTACTTAACAGCGTCAAGATATGTGATGCCGAGCGTTGTGTCTTTATCTGCGTCGGCAGGGATTTCCTTGTAGTAAACTGTAAGCTGGCTTACTTCAAGCGTTTCCTCGTCCTCTACATCTATCTGCACTGAAGGATTCTCGCCTTCGGGCTTGTATGACTTGAGTGTTTCAAGAGCAGTGGCTGCGTCAAAGTCGTCACTGTCAGCCTCTATCGTAACGAAACCGTTAACAGCTTCCATAGCGTCCGAGTAAGCGCCCGATGCGTCCTCATAATCGGCAGAACCGATACCGAACAAGTGCCAGCCGTCACCGAACAGTCCGTCGTTTGCCCAGTCTGTAGCGGCTGTACCTACCGTTACCATTGAGATATAGTAAACGAGGAACATTATTACAGCAAATATCGGCAGAGCCGCAAAACGGTTAGTAACGACCTTATCGATCTTATCCGAGGTTGTCAGCTGACCGGCTGATTTCTTCTTATAGCAACCCTTGATAATTTCAGCTATGTAAACGTATCTTTCGTTTGTTATAATGCTTTCTGCGTCATCGTCAAGTTCTTTTTCAACGTTCTTGATGTCCTCATCGATGTGAGCCATTACAGCGCTGTCAAGATTCAGCTTTTCGATAACCTTGTCGTCACGCTCAAAGAGCTTTATTGCGTACCATCTCTGCTGTTCTTCCGGCATTGAGTGTACAGCTGCTTCTTCTATGTGAGCTATCGTATGCTCAACAGGACCTGAGAATGTATGCATAGGAACTGTCTTGCCGTTCTTTGCCGCTTCAACCGCAGCGTCTGCGGCTTCCTTTATTCCCGTGCCCTTAAGAGCAGATATCTCAACTACTTTACATCCGAGTTCTCTTGAAAGCTCTTCAATGTTTATCTTATCGCCGTTCTTCTTTACTATATCCATCATATTGATGGCGATAACAACAGGAATGCCAAGCTCCGTCAGCTGTGTTGTAAGGTAAAGGTTTCTTTCAAGGTTTGTACCGTCGATGATATTCAGGATAGCATCAGGGCGTTCTTCGATAAGATAGTTTCTTGCAACTACTTCTTCAAGTGTGTAGGGTGACAGTGAATAGATACCGGGTAAGTCGGTAATTACTACTCCGTCGCTCTTTTTGAGCTTACCCTCTTTCTTTTCAACGGTAACACCGGGCCAGTTACCGACAAACTGGTTTGAACCCGTCAGAGCGTTGAACAATGTGGTTTTGCCGCAGTTAGGGTTACCTGCAAGCGCAATCTTTAAACTCATCGGAATAATTCCTCTCTTTCATAAAGCCATAAAAGTCTTAGCTTTCACTAACCTTTTAAGTTTATTACCTGATCAAATTGTTGAAATGCAGAGATTATTCAACCTCTACCATTTCGGCGTCAGCTTTTCTGAGCGAAAGCTCATAGCCTCTTACAGTTACTTCAACGGGGTCGCCTAAGGGGGCTACCTTACGGACATACACCTCTACGCCCTTTGTAAGTCCCATATCCATAATTCTGCGCTTGATTGCGCCCTCACCGTGCAGCTTGACCACCTTGACGGTTTCGCCGACAGTCGCCTGTCTTAATGTCTTCATCAGTTTTCCTCCTCTATCATAAGAATCATATCATGATTCTTTGTGCCATTTCCCTGCTTATCGCAACCCTTGCTTCTTTTACGTTTACGATAAGGTTTCCGTTTACGGTCGTAACAACCTTTACGTTACCGCCGACAACAAAGCCTAAATTTTCAAGATGCTTCTTTACCTCAGCGCTTCCGCCGATTTTCTTTATAATGTTTTCTTCGCCTTCAGATGCGAGTACGAGCGGCATCATAAAACGTCATCCTCTCTTTTGTTCTCCATAGTCTGCACTAACCATATTAGCAATCGCTAATCGAATTAGAATGTGCTAACCTAACTATTAAATAAAAGGTTAGCACTTGCTAACAAAAAATATTTTACTCAACAGCAGGCGGTTTGTCAAGCAAAATCGAATATGCTGACGCAGTTTGCAAAAAGTTTGTTTATTCTAACTCAATTTGTTAGGTAAATCTAACTCGCGATTTGTGTATTTTCCCGAAATGTAATTTACAGGTGTTGTAATTACAGTGAGGGGAAACCAATGAAGATAAAGGAAAAGCCGCGGTGATTCCGCGGCTCCAGTTTGTAGAAAAAGTATGTTTTTATAAAATAGAGCAAATTCTCAATCCCTATCCCCTTTAGGACACTTTGATGGCTTTGCCTCCTGCAAAGCTCGGAGTGTCCTTGTTTCGGCATCCTTGCCGAAAACCCCTTTCCCCCGTGAAGAGCTGTGTATGCTTAGTTGGCTTTGCGTCCTTGCAAAGCCCTTTGGCATACACGCCAGGCGTCCGTGCCGGGGCTATATTACTGGGGCTGCCGCCCTCACCAAGCAAGGATGCTTGAAGTCAGTCGCACACAGTCGCTATGCAAGGACGCATAATGACAGCCACACAAAGCCGTTGCACGATGCAACGGCACAAATGGCTGTCAATGCACAGACGCAGCGACACCAACGACTGACAACCCGCATTGGGGCTACGCCCAAAGCAAGGATGCTTTGGTTGCTTGCCAAAAGTTATAAGCAGGGACGCTTATGTCAGCTGAACCAAGCCGTTGCACGATGCAACGGCACAAACAGCTGACTTTGCAGAGATGCAAAACCAGCAGAGCAAGCAACGCTAAACACCCATTTTAAAAAGTTATATAGGTTTTTCGACATACTGATAGC
>ERZ1035041.119-NODE-119-length-43959-cov-5.113019_pt1 | contig 43959 bp, 67 predicted proteins | sample MGYA00520684_ERZ1035041 | MGnify/ENA primary metagenome ERZ1035041 (study PRJEB33766, sample SAMN09781699) | gut metagenome | biome: gut microbiome | host: Homo sapiens | place: Madagascar | study: EMG produced TPA metagenomics assembly of the PRJNA485056 data set... | reverse complement strand
CCCGTTCTGCCGTTCAACGACACTCCCAGTCCTGCCGAGCGAGGAGGATCTTGACAAAGAACTTGCGGAACTGGGCGATGAGATAGGCGCAGATGTTGACTTTGACGAGTGGGAACGGAACTTACAGCAGGGCGAGGACGGGAAGTGGCGGTATGTTGCAGGAAGTGCGGGTAAACCGATGAGGTTTGCAGGGAATGGTGTTGATTATATGTCAAAATCATTCAGACCTGATTATTCTGATAGTACGCCTATTTCCTTTAGCACGTCCGATGGAATCAAAAATATTGAAGTGAAAAAAGTCACCAATAGCAAATTTGATATGGTAACAGATAACGCTAATCGCAGGAGTAAAGCAGTAAGGCTTGCAGAAAAGAATTTAAAAGCCGTTAAGAAAATGTTACCGGAAGGCTATGTAATGCCCAAAGTTGCTGTCGTAGATTTTGATAAGTGCGGTTTAAATGTTCAGGCAATAGGCGGGTACGATAAAGAAACAGGCATATTGTATCTGAATAGCAAATATAACACATCCGGTAAGATTTTAGACTTTGTAAATGAAAAAGAAGGGTATTTTGCCAATAATACAGAATTTGCTCCGATTTTGCATGAACTTGGGCATAAATATTATGAGGACTGCGTGAAATCCCTTGCAATTTCAGAAAATATGGAGTATAATAAAGCTAAGATAAGTATAGATGGAAAAATCTATGACTTTCTTCATAGCAATAATTTGGGAGATACGCTCAGTAAAGAAATAAGCGAATATGCTCAATTAGGATATGATTGTCACAATTACTCTGAGATTATCGCAGAATGTTTTTCGTCAAAGAATCTGAAAGATATATCAGAAAGCATATTAAAAGAATTAAGGAGATGATAGGTATGATGAGGCATTTAACCGAGGAAGAAGCGAATCTTATGAATAAACTTCATAATGACAAAACTTTAACTGAAGAAGAAAAAGAAAGTATTCGTCATAAACTTATAGAGATAGACAAAAGAGAAATCGGAGATACTCCGTTTTGTCATTGATGAACCGCCCACAGCAGTGAGCGGTTTTCTTATACCCGTGTGCAATTGATTGCACTTGACTTGAACACGAACTTTGCAAAAACAGCCGTTTTTTGTGAAGTTCGGCACAAATCAGAACCAAACTTAATAATTTTACCGCTCTTAAAAAGGGCGGTATTTTTATACCCAAAATCAAATTATTCCGAACACTGTGGGCAATGAACGCAGTGGGCGGAGAAAGGACAGAAACATGAACAACAGAAGAATTTTCATCGGCTTACAGCACTTCGCAGAAAGCACAGAGGACGGTGGCACAAGCGCAAACGTTCCGGATCAGACTGCCGATAACGGCGGTGACGCTCAGGATAACGCATCGCAGAAGCCCACCTTTGACGATATGCTAAAGGACAAGGATATGCAGTCTGAGTTTGATAAGCGTGTAAGCAAGGCACTGGAAACAGCAAAAACAAAGTGGCAGAAGGACGCAGACGAGAAGCTCTCGGAGGCGAAGAAGCTTGAAAAGATGAACGCAGAGCAGAAAGCCGAGTATCAGCGCAAGCAGACTGAGGAAAAGCTTGCAAAGCGTGAGGCGGAGGTTACAAAGCGTGAGCTTATGGCGGAAGCTAAGGTACAGCTTGCGGACAAGGGACTTCCCGTAGGGCTTGCCGCTGTGCTTGACTACACCGGTGCGGATGAATGCAAGACAAGCATTGAAACGGTCAGCAAGGCATTTGCCGAAGCCGTTGAATGTGCGGTCAACGAAAGAATGAAGGGCAATCCGCCGAAAGCAGGAAGCCCGACAGGCAAGAAAGACCCGTTCCTTGAGGGACTGGGCGTATAAGAAAGGAAAAGAAATATGGTAAATTACGCAACCAAGTATTCAAACACTGTCGATGAAATTATCAAGGCAGGCGCACTCTCAGACAGTGCGGTAAACAACGACTACGAGTTCACCGGTGCTCAGACCGTAAAGGTCTACTCTATGGGTACGGCAAAGATGAACGACTACAGGACAAGCGGCGCAAACCGTTACGGCACACCCGAAGAACTTCAGGACGAAACGCAGGAGATGGTAATGTCACGCAAGAGATCATTCTCCTACACGATCGACAAGACAAATGCCGTTGATTCTCCCGAAGGTGTGAAGGACGCAGGCAAATCACTCAGAAGACAGCTCGACACTGTGGTTATCCCCGAAATTGATACCTATAGATTCGCCGCTATCGCAAAAGGCGCAGGCTTCAGAACATTCACGGCACTGTCAAAGTCCAACGCATACGAAACATTCCTCACTGCAAACGGTATGATTGACGATGCGGAAATGCCCACAGTCGGCAGAGTGGCATTTGTTACTCCCGACTTCTATAACAAACTGAAGCTCGACGATAATTTCACTAAGGCAAGCGATATGGCACAGGAGAAGATTATCTTCAACGGTCAGATAGGACAGATCGACGAAGTGCCTGTTGTCAAGGTTCCCTCTGTCAGAATGCCCGCAGGTGCTGATTTTATTATCACAAACCCTATGGCAACGACAGGTCCTGAAAAGATAAACGACTACCGTATTCACGAAGATCCTCCCGGACTTGCAGGACACCTTGTTGAAGGTCTGTTCTACTATGACGCTTTTGTGCTGAATAACAAGAAGAATATGATAGCCGTAAATTACGGTCATCTCGGCACTCTCACAGCGTCTATGACGGCAGGAGAAAGCGGTAAGGGCATTGTTACCGTAATAGGCAACACAAACGGCGGTAAGCTTGTTTATAAGACTGCGTCTTCAGTTACTGCGGCAACACTCGGTTCTGATGTTTCGAGCTGGGCGGAGCTTCCCTCGGATGGTATTGTATCTGCGACAGCTTCACACAAGATTGCGGTCGCCGTATCCGTTGACGGTAAGGCTGTAGCGGCATCCGAAGCAATCACTGTAGCCGTAGGCGGTTAAGGAGAAAAACAATGACAGCACTGGAAACGCTTAAAATCCGTCTTGGCATTTCCGATGAAAAGCAGGACGGACTGCTTGCCGTGATGCTTGACAGCGCAGAGGACACTATCCTTGATGTTATCGGCAGAGATGAAATTCCTGCAAGGCTTGTCAGCGTGCAGACAGAACTTGCCGTTATAGCCTATAACAGACAGGGAGCAGAGGGAGAAACCGCTCGCAGCGAGGGCGGTATTTCCCGTTCCTTTGTGTCCGACTTGCCGCCCGATATGCAGAAAAGATTACAGAACTATCCCCGAAAGGTCGGTGTTATCCGTGCGAATGATGACGGTTGATACAAGAATGCTTGCGGTGTATCGCAAGGTATCAAAGAAAAGCGACTATGTGGGAACTGTGTCGGAACTTAAACAGACAGCGACTGTAAACGCTGTTGTTAAGCCGGTAACCGACAGTGTTTCTGTCGAATTGTACGGCGAAAGAATACACGGTATGCTGGCGATAGCAACAACGGATAAAGACACGCTTAAAGCCGGAGATATAGTAAGGTGTGACGGAGCAGATTATAAGATACTCTCCGTTTCGCATTACACTATGCACGACAGCGCAACGGCAGAAAGGACATAAGCATGGAAGTATCAATATCAGGGCTTGAAAGTCTTATGGCAAAGCTTGCAAGGCTCGGCGGAAGCGTAGATGCGGCGATAGACAAAGGTATAGGTAAGGGTGTTCAGAAGATAAAACGTGACGCAAAGGTAAACTGCCCGTATGATACCGGCAGACTGAAAGGCAGTATCTCTACAGAGCACCTTGAACCTAAGGTCTGGGCGGTCGGTACTAATGTTGAATATGCCATGTTCGTGGAGTTCGGCACAGGTCAGCTCGGCGCACCGGGTGTACCTCACACGATGCAACCGTGGAGATACAAGGACGCTAAAGGCAACTGGCATATAACAAACGGCGCACCGCCGAAACCGTATCTTTACCCAGCCTTGCTTGGCAACAGGGAGTATGTTTTCAAGTCCTGCAGGGTTGAGCTTGCAAGAGCGATAAGGAGCGCAATGGCATAATGATAGATATTATACCCACAATTGCTGATATGCTTGCCGATATAGGCACGGTAGAATTGCAGTTCCCCGACACCACAGCCGATTTTCCTGTCATTACGTTAAGCGAGATAGCAAATCAGAGCGACACCGTGCTTCACGGCGCAGAACGCCTGTCGGTTATTACGGTACAGATCGATGTGTGGGATAAGGCGGAAACGCCTGCAGTGGTAGCCGATAAGTCGGCACAGATAAACGCTGTAATGGTATCGAAAGGCTTTCGCCGTATATTCGGGCAGATGATGCCCGACGGCGAATTACAGCGTAAATGTATGCGGTTTTCCGCAAAAATAGACGAGTTAAATCACAGGGTTTATAACCCTTAAGCAGAAAGGAAAAGTATTATGGAACTTTTATCAAAAGGCACAAAATTACAGTATGCCGACACAAAGACAGGCACATTTAAGACGCTTTACGGCTTGCAGTCAACTCCCGATATGGGCGGCGATCCTGAAAAGGTCGATGTAACGAACCTGGCAGACGGCTCAAAGCGTTACATACCCGGTGTCAAGGACTATGGCGATCTGGACTTTACATTCTTCTACAACGATGATGACGATAATCCTGCCGTGTCAGAAGCGGATGTGTCAACGTCATATTCTACGCTGAGAGCGTTACAGAAAGCAAATTCTACTGCATGGTTCAAGCTTCTTTATCCCGACGGCACAGGCTTTCTGTGGAGTTCGAAGGTATCGGTTAAGCGTTCTGCGGCAGAGGTCAATGCGGCGCTGAAATTCACGCTCAGAAGCACACCTCTTACAGAGCTTGAGGATGTAACTGCGGCGGCATAACTTGACATTTATAACCCTTCGTGGTATTATAAAGAAAATATAGTATCACGGAGGGAATATAATGACTAAGCAATTAGAAAACTACCTTAACCACTACAACTATGTTGTAGGCGAACCTTGCGGCGAAAACGTACAGGCGGCTTGTGCCGAAATAAAAGCAAGCGGCGGAGAACTGCCCGATAACGTATATTTCTGCGGCAAGGAGAACAAATACTACGAGATTAAGTCGAACGATGAAATCACGCAGTTATTACTTATCGAGAATGCAAGAACAAATGATAAACTTGCTGAGCTAATAGGTGATATGGCGAGTGAACACGCACAGCAGGCAAGAATGAGAAAAGATGTGAAGTCAATCAAGAGTGTAGCGCTTTTCTTCCTGATTATTTCGATAATCGGTTTTGCTGTAATGTTCCTTAACATAGCGAGTATCGCACGGATACTGCATTGATGAGTAAGCGGTGAGGTATAAGATCAAGCACATCTGAGAGGGTGTGCTTTTCTTATGCAAAAAATCAACGGAGGATATTAAAATGGATGAAAACAGATTACCTTACGAAACACTGAAAATCGGTGATACCGAGTACAAGCTTAAGATCTCGGCTTCATCGGCAATCGAGATCGAGAAGAAAACAGGCAAGTCGCTTGTTGCGGGTATGGCGGATTTTGATAAGATCGAAACAGTGACACTGTATCTGTGGGGAGCATTAAATCGCTTTCAGGCAAACGTTGATATCAGAAAGGCGCAGGAGATCTATGACGATTACATAGACGCAGGCGGTGACCTTTCAGATATGGCGGAGATACTCTTCAAAACGCTTACGGTGTCGGGTTTTTTCAAGCGTCAGCAGGCAGAAAAACTGCTGGCGCTCGCAGAAAAGGCAGAGAGTGGAGCAGTGCAGGAGAACGAACATTGCCGATTATGTGCGTATGGCACTGCGTACAACTTCCACACGAGCGGCATTGCAGGGTGCGGCTAAGCGCTTTGCAGAGCTGGGCTATGATACTGTGCTTATATCGCAGTACGGCGGTTGCTCTGAAACCTGCGAACCGTATCAAGGCAAGGTTTATATTGATGATGTGTTCACGATATGGAACGGCGAGAAAAGCGGCGACTTCGGCAAGTCAAACTACTGCGGCAAGTGGTTTATGCTGTTGTCTGTGGCTATCCGAGGCGGATTGTTTCACCCGAACTGCCGTCATACTATGGGGCAGTACATAGATGGGCTTACAAAGATACCTCAGCCTATACCCGCCGAAAAAATAAAAGAACAGCGAGCACTCGAAGAAAAGCAACGTGTTATGGAGCGTAAGATAAGAGCGCTCAAACGCAAGGTTGAGGGCACACAGGACGAGAAGAAGGTCAAGGAGTATAAGCGTAAGCTCCGTGAGGAGCAAGGCAAGCTCAGAGAGTTTATCAAAGAGCATGATGACGTGCTCCATAGGGATTATTCGAGGGAGAAGATATATGCCAATAAGGTTTTACAACTTGGCGGAAGCGCAGATATTACTTTTTCCAAAATAAACAACGAAACAAAGATAGATAAATCTTTTGCAGATGAGTTAAGAGCAGAATACGACAAGTTTACAACTGTTTTTGGAGAGTTGCCAAATTTAAAGGATATTCAAATCGCTCCATACCAAAACGATAATATTTATTGGCAATTTTCTCCCCATAGTAGTTCTATCGTTCTAAATGGAATTGGCGGCAAAAAAGGTAAGTCTTTTATTACACAGGTCGCATTAACTGAACACAAAAACGGTCAATGGTCAACTGCTTCTCCATATCATGCTTTTAGGCACGAATTAGCGCATGCACTTCAGCAAAAAATGTCTTCTGTAGATAAAAAATGGCAATCTAAAGTTAGTGAAATAGAACAGATCCGCCTCAATATTATCAATGACTTGACAGACGACGATGGTGTTGTTATAATAGAAAAAGAAGCGAAGAAACTTTCTAAATATGGATTTTACAACACAGAAGAATTCATTTCGGAAAGTGTTGCAGAATATATACACAACCCTAGAAAAGCACGCCAAACGTCAAAAACAGTAGTTAACATAATTTTGAGAAAGGAGAATTGAAAATGTTAATGCACATTCCAGATGATGTTTACAGATATATGGACACAAGAGGAGAAAAACCTGTTATCATTGCCAAGGCTCCGGAATCTGTAAAAAAGCAAGCGAGAGAAATTGATAAAATAGTTTTAGAAAAAACCGGTACTACGTTTTTTAAAGAAATAAAATAAGTAATAAGCGTTATATGATTTAAGCCGCTCCGCTATTGCGAGGCGGTTTTCTTATACCCGTGTGCAATCGATTGCACTTGATTATAATTTACTGCATTTTTAATAATAACACCCGAATTTGAGCACGAACTTTGCAAAAACAGCCGTTTTTTACAAAGTTCGGTGCAAAAACGAACCAAACTTAATAATTTTACCGCTCTGAAAGGAGCGGTATTTTTGTACCTGAAATACGAAAGTGAGGATTTTTAACATGAACAAAATTAAGAAAGCCATTGTCGCCGTAGTCGGTGTTTTACTGTCAGCGGTTCTTCTGTGTGGTTGTACCGAAGCGAGTAGAGTAACATACAATGTGCAGAAAGAAGCTGATAATTTCAATGTCACAAGGCGGCTGTCGGTTATAAACGCAAGAAGTGATAAACCTGTACTTGAAATTATCGGCAACTTTTCTCTTTCAAACAACAGTAAAAATGAACTGGTTGTAACAATAGAAACAGCTCCGAATGTGTACAAAGTTGATTATGTGTATCTTAACGACTGGACGATGTACACAGTAGAAGATGTAAGCGGAGCGTACGTTGACAAATATCATTACGAGATTAATTTCTTACCTGAAATGATTGTGCCGATTACATTCACAAGCAAAGACTGATAATTTTACCGCTCTTAAAAAGGGCGGTATTTTTATACCCAAAATCAAAGAAAGCGAGGTAAAGCAATGGAAACCGAAAAGAAGACTCCCGAAGAGGAGAAGAAGCCCACTCCCGCAGCGGAGCAGAAGGACGAGCCTAAGCCCGAAGAGAAGCCCGCCGATAATAAGCAGACGGACGATAACAGCACGGCAGACAAGCCACCGGTAAAAAAGAAAAAACCGCATAAAAATGCGGTTTGAAAGAAATATGGTCGAGGTGACAAGATTTGAACTTGCGACCTCTGCGTCCCGAACGCACAAACAAAATGCTTTTAAACGGCTTGGTTATGCGGAATGCAAATTTTCTGACATCCCCATTTGACACCCCTACTTATTAACTTATACTCTCAAGATACTCGTCCAGCTTTGATATACTCTTACGCTTGTACTTCTCGTCCAGGTGTGTATATATAGACATGGTAGTTGATATATCAGCATGCCCGGCTTGCTCTTTTGCCGTGAGTACGTCCACACCCGCCATATATAGCATGGTGATAAAAGTGTGCCTAAGCCAGTGCGGAGTGATACGAGGTATCAAAAACGGCTTTTCTACGGGCGAGTGTTTCGCCGGGCGTTTCCCGCCCGTCTGCATACAGCCGGACCAGTCGCCGTATTTGATGTTTAGATCTGCGAGATAGCTTTCCCACAGCCTGCGCCACGCTGTATCAGTCATCGGTGTGCCTTTTACTGTTGGGCATACCAGGCCGAGAGGATCGTGCGGTGTGCTCTGCAGGTAGCTGATCAGCTTGCGAGGGATATACACGGTCCTTGTGGCCGCATCTGTTTTACCACCCTGCTTTATGTGTGGCAAGCCTTTTATTAACTCCACAGACTTTGTGACCGATATTGTACCCTCATCAAGATTGATGTCTTGCCATGTCAGAGCAAGCAGCTCACCCCTGCGCAAACCGGCATACATCATGATCATGGCGGCCGTCTGAGCTCTGTGGGGAGTATCGGTTATCCAGGACTGTTCTTCTTCCGTCAGAGCTCGGCGTGTAGACGATTCCGCCGACTTTGGTATCTTGACTGCTTCGGCACAATCGTAGTCCAGCACACGATTTTGTATCGCAAGCTTTATGATCTGACTTGCCGTGTTGCGTATCTCAATAAGCGTTTTCTTTGCATACGGTTTTCCGGTACGCTCCGACGGCTCTGTGGCGCAATCAATTATAATGTCCTGGATGTCTGTAGCTTTGATTTTCGAGATGTTCATCGAGTACAGCGGTTCAAGATTTTTGTATCGAGCGCAGTAAGTGACATATCTTCCTGCCGATACTTCTATCTTTTTCAGCTTTAGCCATTTCTCGCCCCAGTAGCCGAAAGTATCACGGTCGGCCGTGAGGTCAAGACCTTTATTCAGCTTTGTTTTCAACTCCTGTACTTTCTGCTCAAGTTCTTTCGTGTTTGTAGCATATACGTACTTATACTGTTTCTTGCCGTTCTTGGTGCCGATGTACACCTTAGACTGCAAGCGCCCGTCATCACGGACTTTGTTTTTTATTCGTGCCATTTCGACCTCCTATGTACCCGCCTTTAGTGGCATAAAATATTCATATATTTGCGTTTTTACCGTAGAATATTTTACCGCTTTCTAAGTTCTTTTTGTAATAGCAGGATTTAGAACGGATTATATCCGGATGCAAGCACTTTTTAGCATCTGAACACTTCAAATATAATCCGCAACACCCAAAATGCTCTGTTGGCTCAAATATTCTGACATTCTCATCAGTAATAAGTTCAGCAGCTTTTACAGCTTCACTTTCTGTGTGGAATGTACACTGTATGAAATTCTGAGGACTTTTCAACAATTTGATGCTTGCAGGAGAAATTTCAAGCGTATCGTAAACTTTTTTGTTGCACGAAATTACCGAAAATTTTGTATTTACTTTGAAGAAAAGACATTTTTCAAAATAGAGTGAATATCCGGTAAGTTTGTCCTTGCTTTTGTTTTCCTGTATGCTGAAAAGCCCGTTTGAACATTTCCATTTGGCTGAAACTTTAGATATTATGTTTTCTAAAATTGTTTTGCAATCTGCATTTTCAATTTCGTTTTCAAACAACGCTACTTGCTCTATCATAACTGCACATCCTTTTCTTTTAGTATCATAATCGGATAGCCTTTGCTTCTGAGTTCAATTGCTTTCTTCGCTTTAGTGCCATAAGTTCCGCAAGCCCAGCTGTCAGAACCCCTCTCACCTATAAGAAGAATGTCGGTTTTTCTTGTAACACTACTAACTATCGTAGCACCCATTTCAGACAATCTTTCTTGTACTTCTTGCTTACTGCCATAATCGAAATCGCCGGTCAGACAGATAGACTTGCTGTTAAGCTCTACATCAACGGCACCTATTTCTGCATTGAGCGGATCAATTTGTGTTTTGAAAAATTCAAGGAGATAATCAAGCTCGGATTGTTCTATTATCCCGTCCTCAATTACTTTCCAGATTGCGTTATTTATAATGTCGTATGGGTAATTCCCTGCAAGTTGCTCATTGTTAATCATCCATTCTTCAAGACCTAACAGTTCTTCTTGTGTCAGAATGTCATCGCAGGTTATACCTATCAATATGCCGTGCAATGTTTGTAACCCTTTTGTAATAGGATTCAGCACTCTTTGTTTCGGCGGCTTTATTTCAAGCACAAGAGCGGAATGATATTTCAATGCTGTCATTAAGCTGTGAGTATGGTAGCAGTCTGCAAGAGCTCTGTGATGTATACCGCTATCTTTTATTCCGAGCTGTATTATCATGTCTTCGAGTTTGTGACTGACATCGGGGTATTCATGCTTGCACACAACCAAAGTATCGTATGTATCATTTTTAAAATCAAGCCCACAAGCAACGCATTTTTTACCGATAAAATTAGCGTCAAATGCAATGTTATGTCCTACGACCGTATCATTATCAATAAATCGCAGAAAATCAGATAGGGTATCGTCAAGCTCTTTTGCATCTGCCAACATATCATCTGTTATGCCGGTAATCTGAGAAATAGTTTTTGACAACGGCTTGCTCGCTTTTATAAGCCGAGTAAATTCAGCAACAACTAAGTTATTACGAACACGCAAAGCACCGATTTCAATGATATCATCCTTGTCCGGTGACAAGCCTGTTGTTTCAATGTCTACTATCGAGCAGTCGTTCAGTTCCTGTATATTCATTGTTGCACCTCGTTTTCACAATCTCCAACAAATTTTATATCAGAATACAAATGACCTCTGCTTATATGTTTTAATTCATGTTTTAAAGCTAACTTTTGTTTAGCGAGGCACTTGTTCTGGTTTATAAAGACAATGTAATCACCATTTTTAATTACAGTTACACCGTTGACGGAAGACGGTAAATCTACGGTATAAATATAAACGCCGTCAATATCACACTCAATTCTCAATTATCATCACCTTCAGACAACAATGCTTCAATTATTTTCGCAGCTTTTTCTACATCTTTTTTAGTGGCGTTTTTGGTAAGTGAAAATATCATCCTAAGCTCCGGACGGTTTTTTAGTTCTTCGAGATATTCAGTGAGTTCCTCGTCATCATTAACAAGAGCGTCAGATGAATCTTCGTTCCAACCCATTAAGTAAGCAGGAGTAGTGCTAAGTGCATTAGCAATCAGCTCAATCCTATCAGAAGGAATGTTAGTAATAATTCCTTTTTCGTATTTATAAATGTTTTGCTTGGTTGTGTTAGCTTTTTCGGCAAGTTCTCCTTGCGATAATTTAGCTTCTTCACGAAGTAGTTTTATTTTTTCGCCTATAGTCATTTTTGTCACCCCTTGTATATATTATATACTTAATACGGTAACTTGTCAAGACAAAAAAGTTAAAAAAAATGTTAAAAGTGTCTTGACAAGTTACAAAAGACGTGATATAATCAGAGTAACTTAAAAAGTTACGGAGGTGAGAACGTGGTAGACACAAATAAGTTAAGAGCTATGTGGGTAGCAAAAGGGTTAAGGCAGGCTGATGTAGCAAGACTGATTGATATGTCAGAAAGAACATTTTCAAGAAAAATGAAAAGAGGCATATTTGGCAGTGATGATATGGAAAAGTTAATAGACGCTTTGCAAATATCTGAGCCTTGCTCAATTTTTTTTGCCAACAAAGTAACTTGTAAAGTTACTAAGATGTAAAACAGCAGAAAGTGAGGTGAGGACATGACCGTAACAGAGAAAAATGTTAAGACATCGGCGGTAATACTTAATATTCTTGCCGAAAACAAATGCACTGTTGCAGAAGCAGAAGAAATTCTGAGCTTTTGCTCAAGGATACTCCGCAGAAGAGCAACGGTGCCGGAAGAAGATTACTTAGCGGATTTTACCGCTCGTTTTCTGAACTCTTCTCTTTGATGATTATGTCGCAAAGATCGGAATTTATTGCAACAGAAGAAACCAGTCGGCAAACTGTTATAGTTTCTTCATCTGCTGATGTTTCACGAACTCTGAACACGCAGTCAGTGCGACAGACATCTTTGAGAAACGGGCAAAATGTATTCAAATCAGTCACTCCTTTCCATATAAGATATTAACATTATATCATTGAAAGGTGGCTAAAGCAAGGTGAGGTGAACAACATTTACAGGATTGATGAGTTCAGCGGCACAATGTGTCAGCACACAGTGCGAATGACTTTTGAACTTTCTTACCTCGATTGGTGCAAATTTCAAAAGTCAGAGATTTTTCGTCAACTGACACGCTACCTCGAGGAATCTGAAAGGCAAGATACTTGTAAGCACTTTCAAGCGGATTAAGATTGATTGTATCAGTGTGTGTGGCGATGGCATAGTCGTGCAGAATTTTGCCGTTGTTAGATGATTTCCACTCTACTGCTATCATAGGGCAGGGAAACACATCATAATATTTGCCGTCAACAATCAATCGAATTTGCGTAATAGAAATCGGCATTTCAGAAAGATTGTCAAATCTTATGTATACAGTAAGCATATCTGCGTAATCCGTGTTCACGCGAAATTGCTTAATGCAGATCGACAATTTCTTTTTGCGTGCAAGGAAGAAAAAGTACAGATTAACAATGGAAATAAGGAAACCTAATATTCCGAGGATTCCTGAGACGATTTCTAGCATTATAATCACCTCCTTTCAAGGTGATTATACCACAGCAAGAAAATAATGTAAAGGAGTGTATAATATGCCGAAAAATGATGATGTAAAAATTGCAACCGAGCTTTACGAGAAGCTCCCGGAGCACGAGAAAAAACTCGCCGCCGCACTGATAAATGCGACAGCGGCACAGCTGCTTGCCATATCGATGGCATACGGCGATAAAGTAAAGGACAAGACAGCGTAAGACGCAAGGAAAAAGAGGTACATAATGGCAAGCATTAAGACGCAAGTACGCAACTGGGACTTCTTGCCCGTGATGCTGTCGCAGGAGTACCTTGCAGGGCTTATGGGTATCACGATACCCGAAGTCACAAGGTACTGCAGACTGGGCAAGATACCTGGTGCAAAGAAGGTAGGAAAGTACTGGTTTGTCGAGAAATCGGTGCTAAGGAATTATATGGAGGGTTAAATCAATGGCAAAGAAAATCTACAGCGTAGAGATAGACACTAGCGCCTATGCCGGCGAAATATTCCGGGCAGACACACTCGCTGAGTGCGAAGAATTCATCAAATGTCGAGGTCTTCTCGAAGATGAAGATGTCGGCGATGTCAGAGTAGCGCTGCTATCTATGCAGGACGATGGAGAAATGAAATGCTTAAAAGAGTACAAATGCGAAAAGGCATACAAGGTCGATGAAAAGCAGAGGGCTGTACCGATCATCGTATATAGCGAGGTGACCGCATAATGAAAAAACGATACGCCCTATACATACTCGCGCGAGCAGTGCAGGCGGTAGTAACTGCTCTGACGTGCAACATAACAGCCTTGTTGTTTGTGAATGCCGCATATGAAGAACGTGGCTATATCGCTGTAGGCGGCGAATGGATAGTTATAGCGGGGCTGACAGTGACAGTGTGGTATCTGATGGGATTGCTCCTCAGAGAGTGGTACAAAGGCACACTGGCGATGATGAGGCTCAGCGGAAAGGAACATAAAGATGGCAAATAAATTATTACCGTGCACTTGCGGCGGAAGCGGCGTTACGATTGATGCTGAACCCCCTAAAGAAGAGCGTGAAAGCTGGGAAAGACACGGCTTTGAGCCGCCTAGACATTTCGCTGTGTGTTGCGACAAGTGCGGTAAGCAGACAAAGCCGTATAAGCTTAAGACGCCCGCATGGAAAGAGTGGAACAGGTCAAACCGTGAAAAATGCAAATACAAACTTTTTAACGGCAAGCAAAAAGCTATGGTAATGCGCCGAATACTGGCTATGTTAAAAGACGCTCGTGATGAATGCCCGGACAACGAAACAATCAAGGGCTACGCAGAAGATCTTTACGACAGCATTCTTGTTGCCGCTGAGAAAGGAGCAAACGATGCCAGAAAAGCTGATCAAAAGCAAACAGCGAGTAAATGATTTCGGCGAGGTTTTTACACCGGCACACATCGTCAAGGATATGTGTGATCTCGTCCCCGAAGAGATGTGGGTAAGCATAGATACGACATTTCTTGAGCCTGCCTGTGGCACTGGAAATTTTCTCGCCGAGATCCTTGAGCGAAAATTCAAGCTCTGCCAGAGTTGGGAGGACGGCTTGCGAGCGTTGAAAAGCGTTTACGGTATGGATATACAGGCAGATAACGTTGAAGAAACGAAAGGACGACTGTTCGAGATGTACATAAAGCGGTTTCCAAAGTCACCGGCTCTTTCGGGACTGATAGCGGCACAGATACTCGAAAACAATATCGTGTGCGGTGATTTTATCAAGGAGTGGAAAGATGAACGATTTGGAAAAAGTCGTAGCCGAAGCAAGAAAACACGGAATGTCGTACGGTAAGTATGTTGCCTGGAAAGCGAAAGCAACACTTGAGCAACAGCAGAACTACCGCCGAGCAAGGCGGGTAGCGGAAGTACAGAGAAAGAGAGGGCAAAGAAAATGAGCAAAACAAAAGTTGTTAAAGGGTACAAGGTGTTCAATTCTGATTGGACGTGCAGAGGCAAGCAGTACACTTGCCCCGGCAAATTTGAAGAAGATGTTACCCCAATCCAGTGCAAGCGCGGGATGCACTTCTGCAAAAAGGCGGCTGACTGCTTCAATTATTACAAATTCAACCCGAAAAACAAGGTTGCAGAAGTGGTTGCCTATGGTGACATTGCAGAAAAAGGTGATAAGTGCTGCACAGATAAGCTGGAAATCGTGCGGGAAATCCCGTGGGCTGAATTGCTTGAAATCGTGAATACGGGGAATGGTTGCACTGGACTTTGTAACAGCGGCGATTGTAACAGCGGCGATCGTAACAGCGGCAATCGTAACAGCGGCGATTGGAACAGCGGCGATCGTAACAGCGGCAATTGTAACAGCGGCAATCGTAACAGCGGCAATCGTAACAGCGGCGATTGGAACAGCGGCGATTGGAACAGCGGCGATCGTAACAGCGGCAATTGTAACAGCGGCGATTGGAACAGCGGCGATTGGAACAGCGGCAATCGTAACAGCGGCAATCGTAACAGCGGCAATTGTAACAGCGGCGATTGGAACAAGTGCAGCTTTTCCAATGGATGCTTTAACACCACAAACCCGAAAATTTACCTGTTCAATGAGCCTTCTGAATGGACTTATGAAGATTGGCTGAACAGTGAAGCCCGCTGTTTGCTGAATCAGATTCCGGGGGATGTGCTTGAATACATTTGGCTTTCTGATATGACGGATAAAGAAAAGGCGGCACACCCAGAAGCGGAAACAACAGGCGGCTATCTGAAAATCTTGGATAATTCCGAATGTGCGGTAATTTGGTGGCGTGGACTTTCTGACGGTCAAAAGGCAATTATCACAGCAATTCCGAATTTCGACAAGGCTATTTTCAAAGAGATCACCGGGATTGATGTAGATACGGATTAAGAGAGAGGGAAGAAACGTGTATAAATGCGAGCGTTGCGACTGGACAGGCTCGGCATCAGAACTCGGACACTACACCGAGTATCGTGGCGAGTGTCACGGCGCACCTGCGTGGGAAACACTACCGTGCTGTCCGGAGTACAGATATGATGTCGAGAACATCGAAGAAGAATAAAAAAAGAGCCCCCCGAAGGGAGCAAGGAAAAATATTTAACGCAAGACCAGTATAACACTGGCAAGAGGAAAAGTCAATATGGATATCAAAGAAAAATTAACTGCCGAGCTGAAAAACAAGAAGCTCGGTAGGCATGAAACAGAAGTAAAAAAATGCCGTGTTAAGAACTATCTGCAAATTCTGTGAGCAGAACGCAGAGTTTAAGCAGGCTATAGAGCAGTCGGACAAGTCTTTTTCCGACTGCCTCACGGCAACAGTCAAGGGAGCGGGCGCAAGCCTTGAAGATCTCGATGTGTACAAGCGTGCTGTAGCGTTTTACTTTCCCGGTGCTGACATCAAATGCACTATGACGCTTGATCTCGGTGACGGCGGGTTCAGCAACAAAACTTCCACAGATGCAGACAGCGGCAAGCTACAGCTTGATCTTGACAGTCTGCTCGACTTCTGAGGTGCGGTGATATGAAGAAAGAACGTAAGGAACTTCTTATGCACAGCTTTCCGGCCGCTACAGCAGATCAGATGAGCAAAATGGAAGGCAAGGGAGCGGCAAACTACATAATATTTCTGACACGGGGTGAGGAGCTTTTTGCAAGAGGGTATCACAGATATTCTAACGGTTATATCATCGAGCGACAGCGCTATGTGTTTGCAAAGGACGGAGCAGTAAGATACGGTAGCGAAGACGGGAAGCGGTGGGACATTCGCTCAGAGTTTCGTGAGCCGGTCTTCTGCTCAGCTTCATACGGGTATGGCTTCAACAACTCGTATAAAATCATCAACGAAAAGGCAATAAGTCGGTCGGATATGCGATACAGTCAGTACGATAAATATGCAGGAAAGCTGCTGATGTGCTACTTGTACTTGTACTGCCGGCATCCGAATCTTGAGTATCTGATGAAACAGAATTACAATCTCATCGAAGAAATGTACGCAGAGTACTGGGGCGGTGTGGCAAAACTTACGCTGCCAAGTTATATTAACTGGAAAAGTAATAATCTTCTTGAAATGCTCGGTCTTACAAGATCCGAGTTCAAAGCTCTTAAAGGTCAGGAACACTTATACGGCGCTTACAGAGCAAATAAGGAGCTTTTTCCGAAAGTGACAGCGGAAGACTTGATACTTATATCTAAGGTTTTTGGTTGTGAATGTGGAACACTGAGCCGCTTTTTAGATGTGACCGGTGCAACACCGCAAAGAATGTCAAGATACCTTGCCGATAACCAAATAAACACAAGAGATTACAGCGATTACCTTAATCAGTGCAAACGGCTTAAATACAACACAAAAGATACTGCGATATGCTTTCCACATAATTTCGAGGCAATGCACGAAAGACTGTCAGCAACTATCAAGTATCAGCACGATAAAGCGGTAAGAGCGGAGTTTGAAAAGCACATTGAAGAACGCAAACAGCTTGAGTTTTCTAACAGTGATCTGATGATAGTACAACCGAAGCAACTGTCGGACATAGCTTACGAAGGTAAAGCTTTAAGCCATTGTGTCGGCGGATATGCCGAAAGGCACGCAAAAGGCGCTCTGAGTATAATGTTCATCCGCAAAAAGTCTGCACCGAACAAGCCATACTACACAATGGAAATTTCAACAAGCGGAAAAATCGTACAGGTCAGAGGGAAACGAAACATAGCGCCGGATAAGGACGTAGATGCGCTGATCAAAGATTACACGGCGTATCTTGAAAAGATTTTCAGCGATAAAAGGAGGAAAACAGCATGAACAACTTACCAACACGCTGTATAGATCCTGTAATCAAATATTGTCAAGGTTGCCGTTATGGTAACTGCATTTATCCTGAGTGGGTAGAGACTTATGAAGATCTATCAGGCTGTTGCTTCGACACCGAGTGTATGCTTGGATATGATAAAGGCAGACCTGAGGACGAACCAACCGAAGACGAATTAAAAGAGTTTGCAAAATGGCATGAAAGGACAAGACAAAATGAATGAATTATCAGTGAATTACATAAAAGCACAGGAGCTTGATCGCAGAATAAAGACCTCAGCACAGGTAGCACAGCAGAGCCTGTACGAGATGTGCAAGGGTTTTAAAGAGATGAGGGACAGCAAGCTTTATAAGGAACTGGGTTATAACACGTTTGAGGATTACTGCGAGCAGGAAACAGGTATCAAACGCAGACAGGTTTATCGTTATATAGAAGTAATAGAGAAACTACCGTCTGATTTTGTGTCCCCGGGGACACAAATTGGAGTTAAAAAACTCTATCTTTTATCTTCCCTTTCCGAAGAAGAACGCACGGAGATAACCGAGAAAACTGACCTCGAGAACACCTCCGTCCGTGAGCTTGAACAGCAGATACGGCAGATAAGAGCAGAAAAGGACAAGGCGGTAGCCGACAAGTCAGCCGCAGAAGCCGAAGCGTCCGCCGCCGCACAGCAGGCGAAATCGCTCGAAAAAGCCAAGAATGCATTGTCACAGCAGATAGCGGCGCTTGAAGTCGAGATAAAGGAGCTTGAAAACCGTCCCGTAGAGGTCGCAGTCGAGCCGGCAAAGGACGGTGTTATGGACAAGACGGCGTTTGACAATATCTGCAAGACTTATGAACAGCAGCTTGATAAGGTGCAGGAGGACGCATTACAGGACACTATCCGCTTGAATCGTGAGCATACGGAGCTGATGAACAGCCTTAAAGCCGAGAACGAGAAGAAGCTTGAAGAACTCCGCAGTCAGCTCGAAGCCGCTAAGCGTGAGCAGTCGGAACTTACGGTGACAGTACCCGACAGTAAGGAAACGTTCAGGGCGTACCTTGCCACTGCTATTGATGCGGCAAAACGGCTCTGTGAGTTTATCGGCAATAATTCCGCAGACAGTAATCACGATCTGTTTGTGACAAAGGCAAAGCAGTTTTTTGAGAAAATGACGGAGGAGATATAATGCCTTCACTTTATGACATCGACACCCGCCTGTACTCGCTTTTAGACGAGGAAACAGGCGAAATCACGGACATCGAAGCGTTTGAGAAAATACAGCTTGAGCGTGACGAGAAAATTGAGAACATCGCTTTATGGGTTAAAAACCTCAAGGCAGATGCAGAGGCACTGAAAGCTGAAAAGCTGGCTTTTGCCGAGCGCCAGAAAGCCGCCGAAAAGAAAATCGACAGCTTAAAGCACTTGTTGTCGGACGCTCTCGGCGGTCAGAACTTTAAGACTTCAAGAGTTGCGCTGTCTTTCCGTAAGAGCTCGGAAGTGCAGATAGATGATATTGACGAGCTGTCAGACAAGTACCTGAGATATAAAGACCCTGAGCCCGATAAGGCGGCGATAAAAGCGGCGATAAACGAAGGAAAGGAGATAGCAGGTGCAAAGCTTGTAAGCAAGATCAACCTGCAGATAAAGTAAAATGGGTATACCGGTTTTAATCGTAGGACGGAGCGGTAGCGGCAAAAGCACATCGCTCAGGCACTGCCAGGATTTCGCCGTGTTTAACGTGATCGGCAAACCTCTGCCGTTCAGAAATCCGCCAAAAACCTTATGCACAGACAACTACGATACGATAGTCAAAGGACTTGCCAAATGTAAAGCAAAGTCTATCGTGATAGACGACGCAGGCTATCTGATGACAAATCAGTTTATGAGAGGTCACTCATCAACCGGCACAGGCAATCAAATATACAGCTTTTATAACAGCGTTGCAGATCAGTTCTGGAGCTTGCTTGAAAACATCAAGGCACTTCCGCCGGATAAGATTGTCTATGTGATGATGCACACGGATTCGGACGATAGCGGAAACATGAAACCGAAGACTATCGGCAAGCTGCTTGACGAAAAAGTTTGCATAGAAGGCATGTGTACTGTGGTCCTCAGAAGTGTCTATGAAGACGGTAGATACGTCTTCTTAACTAACAAACAGGACGACAAGTGCCTTGAGAAATCGCCTATAGATATGTTCACAGATACAGCTATAGACAACGACTTAAAGATGGTGGACAACACTATCAGAGAATATTTCAACATAACGGAGGATAAAGAAAATGCTTGAACCTAAGGGCTACAAAGATGTACAGGAATTTGGCGAGTATGAAAAGCTCGCTCCGGGCGGTCACGTCATGAGGATACTTAAGGTCGAAGAAACGATCTCGAGAGACGGCGATGATATGATAAAGATCTATCTCGACACCGATAAGAGCGATAAACAGCCGGGCTTCTTCAAGAAGCGTTACGATAACGATAACAGAGAAAACAAAAAGTGGGGCTGTATCGCAAATCAGCTCGTTATCGACGCTAAGACAGGTCTTGCAAGCAGAGGCTTAAAAACGTTCCATACTTGCGTTGAGAAGTCGAACAGCAGTACCTTTAAGCTCGTATGGGGTGATAAGTACGCCGATAACTTTAAGGGCAAGCTCGTCGGCGGTTTGTTCCGCAACGAGGAGTACCTGAAGCAGGATGGTAAAACAACAGGTTGGGCGGTTAAGTTCATGGCATTTCACTCTGTAGGTGCTGTGCTTGAGGGATTAAAAGTGCCTGATGACAAGCCGCTTGATCAGGGCAACGCTATGGGCAATTTCGGCAGTGTGATAGCACCACCGCCTGAAGCACCCGCACCTACAGACGAAGATTATCCATTCTAAGATACAAGAGAGGTAAAAGCCAATGGCAATAGATGACATTGAAAAGTTAAAACCGGTCGAGGAGTTTACGAAAGAAGATTTTCTCACCGGGCTTGAGCCATATCAATACTGCTGTGCTTTTATCGACGATCCATTCGAGTTTGAACGTGCAAAGGCAAGAGTGACCGAGCGGGCGGCAGAGCTTAAAATAAGAAGTTTTATGACCCTGCTCGGCAACTACTGCCGAAAATATGAGAAAAACCTTTCGGAAACCTTTACGGCTACAAACTTCCCGCTTCAGCCGGTACAGCTTATCTGCGGTAATTACATCTGCGACTATACCGGAGTGTCGCTTGACGGCGAAACTGTCTGCCCGCATCCGATTATGCCGATAATGCGACTTTGCAATATCGACACGGGTGTCGAGAAGATAAAAATTGCTTATTCGAGAGGCGGAAGAGCGTTCCGCTATCTCATCGTTGACCGGAAGACAATATCATCAGCAAACAAGATCGTTGACTTGTCAGACAGCGGTATAGCTGTGACAAGCGAAAGCGCAAAAGCACTTGTAAAATACTTTGCAAAAATCGAACAGCTCAACCCTGAGTTACTTCCTGAAACCGAGTGTGTCACTCGTATGGGGTGGATAGCGCAGACGGACGAACAGCTTGATTTTGCGCCGTATATTGATAGCATAGCGTTTGACGGAGAAGCCGAGTATAAGAAGCATTATGACAGCGTAAGGACGGCGGGAGATATTCACAAGTGGTATGAAGTGATATATCAAAATATCCGCCTGAAGTCGGTAGCGGCAAGAATGGTTTTTGCGTCATCGCTTGCATCCGTACTTGTAAAGCCGCTCGGATGTAACTGCTTCTGGGTACATCTCTGGGGCGAAACAGAAAGTGCAAAGACGGTCCTTGCGATGACAGCGGCAAGTATATGGGGCAATCCCGAAATAGGCGATTACATCATGACTTTTAACGCTACAACCGTCGGAATGGAAAAGACAGCGGCATTTTACAACAATCTGCCGTACATACTGGACGAGCTACAGATTATCAATGACAAGCGGGATCTCGATAATCTGATATATATGCTGACCGAAGGCTCAGGCAGGAGCAGAGGTAACAAACTCGGCGGACTTGACGCAGTGCCGAAGTGGAAGAACGCAGTGATAACAACAGGTGAGCGACCAATTACAACAGCTCGCTCCGGCGGTGGATCTGTAAACAGAGTTATCGAGATCGAGTGCAAGGAAAAGTTCTTTGATGATCCGAGACACGTTGCAAATACGGTAAAAGCAAACTATGGAGCGTTTGGCAAGATGTTTGTGCAGAAGTTGATAAAAGACGGCTTTGGACACGCTGAGGAGCTGTTTGACGGCTACCAGAAAAAGCTGATATCGGAGTATGACATCATGCAAAAACAAGCACAGAGCGCCGCTCTGATACTCACAGCGGACACGCTGATGTGTGAAATGCTCGGCATAGAAGAAACGGCGCTGAAAACGGAAGAGGTAGCCGAATTTTTGAAGACTAAAGCTTCCGTGAGCGTCAATCCGAGAGCGTATGAATATATATGTAGCTTTGTTGCTTTGAATTCGACACGCTTCATATTCAATCCGGACAAACCTATCGATCAGTGGGGAGTGCTTGCAGGAGATAAGCGTTCTGTGTACATAGCTGTACCTATATTTCGGAAGGCGTGTGAAGAGGAAAACTACAATTCTCAAGCGTTGCTATCATACCTGCGTGACAATCATCTTATTGAGATAGACAAAAAAGGCAAAAACTCTGTAAACAAGCGGGTTAACGGCTTAGGCACACGGTGTGTGCACTTGGCGCTTCCGTCGGAAGACGATGCAAAATACGACGATATAGATTTTTAAGTGTTACACCTGGTACACCTAAGTTACACTATAGGTGTAACGGTTAGATTGGCTCTGCAAGCGGTTTTAAGGTCAATGTTACACCTGTTACACCTTTTTCGGGTATAACGTTATATTCTGTATAAACAATTTTATCGTTGTATTTATATAGATTTTTCCTATAGAGAAATGCGTTTTTAGGTGTAACGGTGTAACATAGTCGCTCAATCACAGTCACAGAGCGGTTTTGCAGTGTTACACCTTAGGTGTAACAAACGTGTAACAGGTGTAACGCAGAAAGGAGGACAGCGCACAGATATGCAACTATATGACTACCAAAACACTCTGATAGATAATCTCTCACGCTCCTGGCGTGAGGGCTATAAGCGTCCGTGTATCGTTCTCCCGTGTGGAGGTGGTAAGTCGGTCATAGCGTCAGAGATTGCGAAACGTACAACAGATAATCATAATCGTGTCCTGTTTATGGTACACAGGCAAGAACTGTGCGACCAGATATATAACACATTCAGCGGATATGGTGTTGATATGGATTTATGCTCTGTCAATATGGCGCAGACTATATCACGACACCTGCAGGAAACTAAGCACCCTACATTGATAATAACCGATGAGAATCATCACTGTGTTGCGAGTACATATCGCAAGGTGTATGAAGCGTTTCCGAAAGCGTACTGCGTGGGGCTGACAGCGACACCGGTACGACTTAACGGCGGTGGGCTTGGAGAGATAAACGACAAGCTCATCGAAGGTCCTACAGCAAAGTGGTTGATAGAAAATAACAGGCTTGCGCCGTATCAGTATTATGCTCCTGCACTTGCTGACTGCTCACGTCTGAAATCACGATGCGGTGATTATTCGGCGGAAGACGTTGAGCTGCTGATGGACAAACCTAAGATATACGGCGATGTCATCAAGTTCTACAAGCAGTTATCAGACGGTGGTAAGGCGGTGTGTTACTGCGCAACGATAAGGCATAGCACAGCAATGGCACAGCAGTTTTGTGATGCAGGTATACCGGCAAGGCATATTGACGGCAGTACGCCTAAAGCCGAGCGTGCGCAAGTGATATCAGACTTCAGAACAGGCAAGATTAAGATACTCTGTAACGTTGATCTTATATCCGAAGGGTTCGATGTTCCGGATTGCTCGGTGTCTATACTTCTCAGACCTACAAAGTCGTTAACTCTGTATATACAGCAGTCTATGCGGTGTATGCGGTATCAGCCGGGTAAGACAGCTATCATCATAGATCATGTTGGGAACGTACACAGACACGGATTACCAGACGCAGAACGCAAGTGGACGCTTGAACCGAAAGCGCCGACGAAGAAGCAAGCACAAGCGGAGATCAAGATAAAGCAGTGTCCTGAGTGCTATTTTACTCACGAGCCTGCCGATGTCTGCCCGAATTGCGGACACGTCTATGAAAAGACACAGCGGGAAATCAAGGAACAGCAAGAAGCAAAGCTGATTATGATTACAAGCGAGTATCAGGACGTTACTCAGTGCAGAAGCATACAAGAATTATACGCATACGCAAAAATCAAAGGCTATAAGCCCGGATATGCGTATGTTAAAGCTAAAGAATGGGGTTGGTTCAGATAAAAGAAATAGACATACAGAACAGCATACGCCTTGCATTAAGCGGAAAGTGCATCATCTTCCGTGCAAATGTCGGTGTGTTCAGCACAGCAGACGGAAGAACGGTATCAACAGGACTTCCGAAAGGATTTTCGGATCTGTTCGGGTATCGTAAATCCGACTGCAAGGCGGTATTTATCGAAGTAAAAACGGCAACAGGCAAGGTAAGACCTCAGCAAGAGCAGTTTTTAAATGCTATGAAAGGCTACGGGGCTATCGCAGGGGTATGCAGATCAGCGGAGGAGGCGCTTAAACTGATTGATGACGGCTGATGAGATAATCGAGCTTGCAAAGCACAACACGCCGCTCCCGGACGATGCAACGCTTGCGGAAGGGCTGCTGTACAAGTCGATGCGTCTGACGTATGCAGCCTTCCGTGAGGGAGAGATAACAAAAGAACAGGGCGCACAAGAGCGTAAGCAGGCAGTTAAACAGTTTGACAAGTACCAGTTGTACGAAAAAGCGTACAGAAACAACGCTAAGCGTGGCAAAGCTATAGGCGAGTTGCTTTGCGAGGTAAACAAGCACGGCTGTGAGCTGTGTAAGAGGATGGCTAAAATATATGATGGAAGAGAGGCTCTAAAGGATGATAGGTGACGAGAATAAGTTTGACGGAGAGAAGATAAGGCTTGACTTGGTAGAGCCGAGCCTTATCGAAGCGATAGGCAAAGTCAGAACATACGGCATAAAAAAGTATACCGATGAACAATCGTGGAGAAAAGTCGAGAAACCACGATACATAGCGGCGGCTATGCGGCATTTTGAAGCATATCGCAAAGGTGAAAGCAACGATGCCGAAAGCGGTATGCCGCACTTATGGCATTGTGCTTGTAATCTGATGTTCCTTATCGAACTGGAAAAAGAACAGCAGACAAAGCAGACATTCAGCGACGGCTACGACCTCGACAATGAGGTAAAGTGCGGATATTGTAAATATCACAGCACGAAAACACAGCATTGTATACGAAAGGCAGAAGTCACGGATGATAAGTATTCGTGCGGAATGGGGGTACTTAGGAAATGAAATCTCACATAGCAGGAAGCAGTCTGACAAGCAAGGCAAGCCTTGAGGACGCAATAAAGCACGGCGAAATGCAGGAGCTATTTGCGTTGTATCGTATCTGTATTGCCATTGCCGCTAACGAAGCGTTTGGCTTCGGCAACAACCGCTTGAAGAAGCTGTTTGACGCAACAGACGAGGCTATGCAGGTATTCGATGATTATGCAGGCTGTACAGGCGTGAGTAAGGCAAGAGGGTATCTTGATATGGATACAGGCATTACAAAGCTGTTACAGATAGCAGAGAGCAGAAATATAGACCTTGCTTATATCGCAGGTATACGAATTATGGAGGTATAGAAAATGGAAAAGTTTGATAAGTTGAACATCGAAACGCTTGGTAAAATTATTGATCAGTTTTTGACCGAAAACGAAGTAAATATGCTGATAACGCTTCCGAAAGGATCTTTAGATGCGCAGATACAAGAAAATATAAAACTTGGAAGCGTAGTACGGTTTTATATTTTTTTGAACTGCATAAAGCCGATAGTCGAAGAATTCGCAAAAGAAGTAGGAATCGACAAAACGTCTGCGGAATGGGAAGGAGTTGTCGATACATATCTTGCTATGATCAAGAAAGAAATAATTGGTGGTGATACATTTGAGTAAGATAGCAACGGAAACCTTGTCTGTCGTGAATATAGAGGAGGTTGAATGATGAGAGAGATTTTATTTCGAGGTAAAGGCGACAAAAGATACAATGACGGTGTGTGGTATTATGGTGTGCCTATACAAGATTATGAAGGGGATTGGCAGATTTGTACTGACTGTGTCAGAAGAACTGTCATCCCCGAAACCGTAGGTCAATACACAGAGTTGCCTGACAAGAACGGTACACCGATTTTCGAGGGAGATGTTGTTCGTGATGTAGAAACGTTTTATGTCGGAAAAGTTTATTTTGACGCAGATACAGCAAGATTTGTAATAGAGTTTGCCTCATTTATAGTCGATTTTTCCGATTATAACAACGGTGACGTTGAGGTCATCGGTAACATTTACGATAATCCAGAGCTGATAGGAGATGCAAATGAGTAAATGCATAAAAAAGGAGGCACAATGAAAACGGTAACACTAATACTACCTGATTATTACGATGAAGCGATAACGGTTACCGCTGTCGGTCAGCGGAAAATTGATAAAAATCGCACAGTGGTAAATATTCATACTGCAACGGAGCGTGTTGAAAACGGACAGATTATCGACTTGAAGGAAACCTTTATCGGCAAGGAGAATGCTAATGACCGCTAAAGAATATCTGTCACGCTATCACCTTATCAACATACGCATAAATCAGAAGATAGATCAGCAACGACAGCTTCGAGAACTCGCTACCAACATATCGCCGTCATCGGGCGGAGGGCACGGTAGTGGGGTATCAGACAAGGTAGGTACGGCTGTTGCAAAAATTGCAACGCTGGAGCAGGAGATAAACGCGGAGATAGACGAACTTATCCGTGTCAAAGCTGAGATAGAGTGCACTGTCTCTGCGGTATCTGATGAGCGGTTAAGGCTGATACTGACAGCAAGGTACATAAACTGCAAGACGTTTGAGTATATTGCCTGCGAGATGCACTACTCATATAAGCAGATATGCCGACTTCATGGCAAAGCACTTTTGAGAGTGCAAGATGTCCTTGAATGTCCTATTGCATCTGTGATATGATTACGATAGAAAAGAAGCGAAAGCGTAGTGACCGGGGAGCGACTCATAAGGTCGCCAGGTCACCTTTTCTATCAATTATGCGTATAAGAGTTATCCATTGGACCTCCTTTTTCTTAGTCGAGCCGTCCGCTCTTCTGATTCTTTCGTGCGGACGGTGACGAATACTTCAAGCACTCTGCAAAGGGTGCTTTTCTTATATCATAAATTATGTTAAAAGCTTGTTCAAGATGTGGCAAGATCCACAAGCCCGGAGAATGCACAGCCGGGATAAAGTATATACAAAAGATACGGGACAGTGAAGCCGACAGGTTCCGCAACCGCAAAATATGGCGCAGAAAAGCCGATGAGATACTTGAGCGTGACGGTCACTGCTGCAGGGTGTGCCTGTCGGCAGGCGTTATCAACAGCACGGACCTGTCTGTGCATCATATCGTACCGCTGAAAGTCGATTATGACCGCAGGCTTGATAACGATAACCTTATAACGCTGTGCCGGTATCATCACGAGGCGGCGGAGCGTGGGCGTATCAGCAGGCAGGAACTGGCAACTATGACTTGTACCGTCGATTTTTCACACCACAACATATAGTGGTACAATGCTATACACCACAATATATAGTATACCCCCCTACCCTTGCGGTTTTTAAGGGGTCCCGGTCTGACATCTGACCGCCACCTCTTTACACGATATATTCCCAATATGACTTTGAGAGGAGTGAGTATATGCCCAGAGGAGCAAAAACGATAGACAACTGTGCAGGACACAGGACAAAAAAAGAAAAAGAAGCCCGTGAGAAAGCCGAAGCGGCTATGCTCACAGGGCAGAAATGCTTTGAACGTGACTGTGTTAAAGCTGATCCGGTTGCACATAAGGAGTATCTGCGACTGACAAAATTACTTAGCGTAATACATAAAAATGACGCTCTGTACGGAGCAAGTATTAACAGATATTGTGAGCTGTACAGTGAGGTAGTCGCTACTAAAGCAGACGCAGTAACGCAGAGAGCGTTGCTTGCAAAAATCGAAACCGCTTTTGACAATTTGCCGGACGAAAAAATAACGAGTGATGATCTGATAAAGTTTACAAAACTGATATCAGGGGTACTTGTAAAAATAAATGCTATTGATAAAGTGATTATGCTGAAAAGAAAAATGATGAGCGACATTGAAAAGGAAAACGGCTGGACGGTACTTTCCGCTATCAGAGCAATACCAAAACAGGCGGAAAAGCCCGAAGATGACGCTTTAATGAAGATATTACAGGGAGGTGAGAGCGATGAAGTTGTTTGATAAGATATTCAGACGTGAAACTGAAGGCACAGACATTGAAGTTGCTTTCGGGCTAAAGCAGATAAGCAATATAACGAGGGAACAGGCGCTTGAGATCCCTGCGGTTTCAGCGGCTGTTAATTTTATAGCCGGCACAATAGCAAGCCTGCCGATAAAGCTTTATAACAGCAACGATGAAGTTCAGACAGCGGCGGAGATCACAGAAGATGATCGTCTGTATCTGCTGAATGAAGAATCAGGCGATACGCTTAACCCGACAGAAATAAAGCGTGCGGTTATCCGTGATATGCTCCTTGACGGCACGGGGTATATGCACATAGAACGGAGCGGAAACGAGGTGTCGGCTCTCAGATATGTCCGTGACAGCGCCGTAAGTGTGGAGAAAAATTCGGACGCTATCTATAAGACGCTCCGTATGCTCGTTGACGGCAGAGTGTACAACCCCTGGGATTTCGTCATTCTCAGCCGTAACAGCGTTGACGGAGGAAAAGGAGTAAGCATACTTGCCGAAAATCCCACACTCTTGACATCAAGCTATATGCTGTTACAGCTTGAAAAGGCGATGAGCCGCAGAGGCGGTAACAAGAAGGGGTTTTTGCGCACAGAACACAGAGTAGACGATCCTTCGCTGGAAGCTATCCGTGAAGCATGGCGAAAGCTGTACAGCAACAACGGTGACGGTATGATGATACTGCAGAACGGACTTGATTTCAAGGAAAGCAGTTCAACCGCCGTTGAGATGCAGTTAAATCAGAACAAGGTGACAAACGCCGAGCAGATAGCAATGCTGTTTGGCTTATCTCCCGATGTGCTGTCGGGCAAAGCCGATGACAGAACGTATATCAACAGCATAAGGACAGCCGTATTACCCGTTGTTTCGGCGTTTGAAATGGCGCTTAACAGGGCGCTGCTGCTAGAGGAAGAGAAGCACAGCAAGTATTTCGTCATAGATACTTCCGAACTTCTGAAAGCGGATATTCTGACACGCTATCAGGCATATCAGATAGGACTTGCGGCGAACTTTTTACAGCCGGACGAGATACGCTTCAAGGAAAATCTTGCACCACTCGGACTTGACTTTATCAAACTCGGTCTTAACGATGTGCTTTATGATCCTAAAACAAAGCAGATATACACACCGAATACCGACAGCCACGCTAAAATTGACGATGCGGGCTTGCAAAGCGGCGATGAGGGTGGTATAATAACAGAAAAGAGACACAATGATAAGCATGATGAAAAAGGGCGGTTTGCGCGTAAGGGCGGTGCTTCGCTCAAAATGAGCAAAGCGGAAATCAAGAAAGTGTCAAGTGAGATCAGCACGAATTACAGTAGATACGCAGGAAAGAAAAAGTGCCTTCATTACACACTGTGGCATGATGAGTACTTTGCATATTATTTTATAAATAACGGATTTGCCGATTATACATTTACAAAGAAAGTGAGATCTTGAATATGGAAGAACTGAAAGTGCTTTTAGAAAACGTCAGCGATTCGTATTATGATTTTGTGCAAGGAATATTGCTAAGTGCGAAAGAACATTATGACCGTATAGATGAAATCATTGCATATATTAAAGATAACCCTAAAGCCGACACTTCTGATATTATCGGTTGGTTGCTATTAACTATGGACGGGATTGATTGCGATAACCCTGTAAGTATAGTTGATGAAGATGACGAGGACGAAGAATGAAAATGGATATGACGACCGCTCTTAACAAGGGCGGTTTTCTTATACCCGTGTGCAATTGATTGCACTTGGCTAGGCACAAACTTTACAAAAACAGCCGTTTTTTGCAAAGTTCGGCGCAAAAACGAACCAAACTTAATAATTTTACCGCCCCTTTTGGAGCGGTATTTTTATACATGAAAGGTGGGAAATATGGTCTATCAAGGGAGCAAAAATAGACTAGCTAAGTATATAGTCCCAATTTTACAGGATTATATAAACGAGAACAACGTAAAAACATATATAGAGCCTTTCGTAGGTGGTTGTAATATTATCGATAAAATCAAGTGTCAAACTCGTATAGGCAGTGACAGCAACGAAGACTTAATAGTGTTACTTAAATATGTGCAAAGAGACAGTTCTTTGTCGATAGCTCCGCAAGAATGCTCGTTTGAGCATTATGCTGAAGTTCGGGCGGACAAAAACAACTTGAAATATCCAAAGGAGTACAGGGCTCTAATTGGTTATTGTGCAAGTTATGGCGGACGATATTTCGACGGTGGTTATGGGAGACGCGGAGACAGAAGCGTTTATTCAGAAAGAGTTGTTAACCTCAAACAACAAGCTCAAACTCTCTCTGGAATAGATTTGTCGTGTAAAGACTACAAAGATTACTTAGACAAAGGGGTGAACAACGCTCTGTTTTATTTAGATCCGCCGTATAAAGGCACTAAACAATATAATAGGCAAGAACTAAACTACGAAGAATTTTATGATTTCTGTCGCCAGCTTTCTAAGAATAACATGGTGGTTGTTAGCGAGTACAATATGCCAGATGACTTTGAATGTATCTGGCAGAAGGAAAGAAACGTATATCAGAAGTCGGACAGAGTAAAAAGCGACAAATCTACCGAGAAGCTATTTATATTGGACAAAAAAATAAATAAATATCAGCGTTTGCAAGAGCAGACGCTTTTATTATACCCAAAACACAGAAAGGAGTGATAAAATGAAAATCGAAATCCGTTCCGCTGATCTTATGCACATCAGCGGATATGTAAACGCTGTCGAGCGTGACAGCAAGCAGCTGCCTGCGTCAATGGCACCCGGTATGACGACTCCGTTTGTTGAACGTATTGTAAGCGGTACGTTTGCAAAAAGCCTTAAAGATCATCCAAAGGTCGAGTTGAGATTTAATCACAGCAAGGTGCTTGACACAACAGACGGAACGCTTAAACTGCGTGAAGACAGCATAGGACTGCACGCAGAAGCTGACATCACCGACAGAGAGGTAATCGCAGAAGCGAGAGCAGGACATCTGACAGGGTGGAGTTTCGGCTTTTCGGGAGCACAGGCACACGTTGAGCCGTGTGACGAGGGAGTACAGCGCAGAATGATTACGGGGCTGACACTGCACGAGGTGTCAATCCTCAATCGCAATCCCGCATACATCGCCACGTCAATAGAAACGAGAGGCGAAGAAACGACCGTGACGGAACAGCGCAGTGCCGGAAATGACACGGTCGAGGTAACAAGCGAAATCCGGGAGTTTATCCCCGATTACAGCAAGGAAATAGAAATCTTACAGCTTATGTCGGAATAATCCGGCGGAAAGGAAAACAGCATGAATTTAAAAGCACTCATTGAAAAGAGAAATGCTCTTATCGTCGACATGAAGTCACTCTGCGATAAGGCCACATCAGAAACAAGAGCGATGACAACAGAGGAGCAGACAGACTATGACGCTAAGAAGGCGGAAGTCGAGGCGCTGAATAAGACAATCCGCTCAATCGAGGAGCAGAACGCTCTTAATCTGAACTCCGCAAAGTCGGAGAATACAGCAACCGACAAGGAGCAGGCGGAAACAAGAGCCTTCGAAAACTATCTGCGCACAGGTCAGATAGTTGAAACAAGAGATGATGTCAATTTGACAAAGGGCGATAACGGCGCAGTTATCCCTGCGACTATCGCAAATAAGATAATTCGTAAGGTTATCGACATCTGCCCTATCTATCAGATGGCGACAAGATACACGCTTGCAGGTACGCTCTCGATTCCCTACTATGACGAAGAAACGCAGGCTATCTCAATGGCGTATGCTACAGAGTTTACAGACCTTGCAAGCACATCGGGTAAGTTCTTAAGCATTGAGCTCAAGGGCTATCTTGCAGGTGCGCTCTCAAAGGTTTCAAGAAGCCTTATCAACAACTCGCAGTTTGACATCGTTTCATACGTCATTAACGAGGTTTCAATTGCGGCGGCAAAGTGGATCGAGAATCAGCTTATCAACGGCACAGCAAGCAAGATAGACGGTCTTGCCGCAGGTGTTACACAGGTGGTAACGACCGCATCGGCAACAGCTATCACGGCAGACGAACTTATCGACCTGCAGGAAACAATCCCCGATGTATATCAGGACAACGCCTGCTGGATCATGAACAAGGCTACAAGAACCGCTATAAGAAAGCTCAAGGACAACGAGGGCAGATATATCCTCAATCCCGATGCAACGGCAAAGTGGGGCTATACACTGTTCGGCAAGCCTGTATACACAACCGACAGCGTATCGGCTATCGCTTCCGAAAAGACAGCTATCTACTACGGCGATATGAGCGGTCTTGCCGTAAAGACCTCCGAAGACGTATCTATCCAGATACTCAACGAAAAGTACGCAACACAGCACGCTGTCGGCGTTATCGCCTGGGTAGAGATTGACGCAAAGGTCGAGAACGCTCAGAAGATAGCCGCTCTTAAGATGAAAAAGGCAGGAGGCTAATAACCTATGAAAGTAAAGGCAACGACTAACTTTTCAGGCACCGTCAGCATGGCAAAGGGCGAGGAGCGTGAGCTTCCCGCCGGTCCTGTGCTGACTGACCTGCTCTCCTGCGGGTACATAGTGCCTGCGGACAAGGAGGAGAAAAGTGAAGCTAAGCGAGGTAACAAGCGCAAAGATTAAGGCATTCTGTGGTGTCAGCGATGACGAGGACGGAATGCTTGAAATCTGTGCCGGAGCGGCGAAATCCTATATCAAGGGCTATACGGGGCTTGACGATACTCAGATAGACGAATACGAAGATATCACGGTGGCTTACTTAGTGCTTATAAACGATATGTATTCCTCCCGTGACTTCTCGTCCGACAGAGCATCACAGAACCCTGTGACCGCTCAGATACTCGCCCTGCACAGCGTAAATCTGTTGAACGGAGTGAATGAGAATGACCTTTGACAGAAAAATCACACTCATATCCTCCGAGCAGAAAAACGGCTCGCAGGGCAAGGCGGACAGGGCGGTAAAGACCGTATACGCAAAGGTTTCCGAGCCTGGCGTAACGGCGAAATATGCCGCCGAAACAGCAGGTTACAAGTCAGAGCTTACCGTGTATATGTGGCGGCGTGAATACAGCGGTCAGTCTGTCGTACAGATTGACGGCAGACGATATCACGTTGAAACAACCGGAGCTGCTGACAGTGACCTGCACATAAAGCTGATACTGGCGAGAGGAGGCTGACAATGATAACAGAAAAGATTGATTCGGCACTCTCGGCGGTATTTGAGCATTTTTACAGCTATATGCCCGAATTTGAGGACGGCGAAGAGCCGGAGAAGTATGCAGTGTACAATTTATCGTACAGAGATACGTTTTTCAGTTCCGGCAAAGCAAATATACGGCAGTATGCGTTGTCTGTGAGCGTTTTCTCGCCACAGGCAGACGCAGAACTGTACGACAAAGCACAGACGGCGATAGAGAATGTAGGCGGCATTTTTACCGGCACTACCGATTTATCGCAGTTTGATGTTTATCCCAATAGAAAAATTTTAGTCATGGAGTTTACGCTCTATGAGGAAAGGACATAACTATGGCAAAAGTAACACAGGGTACAGACCGCAAGTCCGCTGTATGCACCAAGCGCTTTGCATATGCGCCGCTGACAACGGATAACGCCGATACACTGGCATACGGTGACGTGACCGAGATCAAGGACATACTTATCACAACAAAGTATACACCTAAGATGAACAGTGCATCGCAGTATGCAAGCGGCGTCGAGGTTGACAGCTATGTAGCTAAGGCAGGCGGTACGCTTGACGTAACAATCGTAAACACCAACTCTGCTGATGAAGTGGCACTGTTCGGCGCAAAGGTAAATACAACAACAGGCGTACTTGAAAGCGGTAAGGACGATGTTGTACCCGATGTAATGTGCATCTACAGCACTATGACATCGGACGGCAAGATAAACCTGTATAAGTTCCCCAAGTGCAAGTTTACTTCACAGGGCGAGAACGTACAGACGACAGACGAGAACGGCGTAACATTCAACAGCCTTGCACTGCAGTCAAATTACAAGGCGCTTATCAACACGGGTGTTGATATGTACTGCGTAAAGGGACTTGACCCCGTTACAGACAAGACAACCATTGACGCATGGTTTGCGACGGCTTCGGGCGTTATCGTGGCTGAAGCGTAAAAAAGTACAGATATGACGGGGCGGGAAACTGCCCCGAAAATTATCTACAGGTGAAAAATGGAGCTAATATTAAGATACATAGAACTGCTTGATTTATGCCGCAATGACAGGTACGACCTGTTTCTTGCCGATATGGAGCTTAGATGCCTTGAAGCGATAGGAATACTGCTCAGATATAATCATAACCACGATCCGCATACAGGCAGATTTACAAGCGGTAGCGGGGTTGACAACGGCGGAGAAAGTGGTATAATAAAACTGGAAGATATTGAAATAGGAAAGTCACTAAGCGCAAAAGCTAAAAATTATAATATTATGGATTTGCAAACCGGTGATACTTTTCATTTTTCAGAAGGAACAAAAATACAAGACGTACAAGTTTTTGCCGGGAAAGGTTCAAAAACTATATTTCGTAAAGCAGATAAATACGCAAAACGTTATGGCGGAAAGCCTAATGACTGGCAACACTGCAAAGGCAAGGGCATTGTTGATTATTATGGTGAAGAACGTAAAGCCGAAGTACATTGGGTGCAATGCGAAAGCGTAGGCAAGTACGAATTTTTTATAAAGGAGTGGTTGGAATGAAAGTAAAGTATATCGGTAAAGATCTTGTGGCAATTGAAAAAGGAAAAATCTATAATGTTATATCAGTTGAAAAGGGTTGGTTTCGTATAATGACAGAATTAGATGAAGACTATTTGTTCCCACCTGAACTTTTTGAAGTAATTGAAAACTAAAATTGTTCGCTTTGTTTTATTCCGTATGCACCAATTGCATAAATAACATAATAATTCACCGCTCTTTGCAAGGGCGGTATTTTTATACCTAAAAGGAGTAACAATGTTCACAGAACTTTTAAACAAGAAAATTTACATCACAGATACTCTGTATCTGCGATATGACATAAAAGCATTTATAGAAGCGGAAGAAAAGGGCATCAGCCCGTTTGAACTGACTTTCCCTCTGCCGCTCGACTACATCAGAGCAGGGCTGCGGTGTTGCTTTGATGAACTGGGAGCTGACCCTGTAAAGCGTTCCGAGATAGTGGCATATATGATAAAAGAACTGTCGCAGGAATACCTGCAGGACAGGGTGCTTGCCGCAACGACCGCCGCACTTCCTGCGCCAATAGTAGGAAGTAAACCGACAGAAGAAAAGCCCGATTTTAAAAAGCTCCGCAGTCTGTTTATAGATATTATGGGACGTACAGATGAAGAATTTATGTATTCCACGCTGTACGAAATAACGGACAGATGGAACGATTACGCAACGTTTATGGGATACAAAGCCCCGACAGAGAGGTTTGTACAGTATGACGATTAAAGACAGCCGTGCGTATAAATACGCTGTGTGGGCATCGCAGGACAGTTCCGGCAAGGTCGGAAGATATGTCAGAAAGCAGTGTGCCGAATGGATTAAAGCTGTCGATGACGGTTATGTAGATGCTCAGGAATGGAACAAGATAACCGCACTGCTCAAAGCCATACAGCACCCCGATTTAAGCCGTGATATGTACTCGTCACTTGAAGATTACAGCTTGCTTTTTATCTATGCGGTGCTTTGTACGAAAACAGACGGGAAGCTGTATTACAGTACGGGACTGCTCGAAATCGCCCGAAAGAACTACAAGACATTCACAGCGGCGGTAATATTCATCATCGGTATGCTGACATTGCCACGCTTTTCTCGTCTGTTCTCTGTAGCACCCGACTTAAAGCTGTCAAGTGAGCTTAAAGTTGCAATCAAGAAAATCATAAAATCCTCGCCGCTGCTTGAAAAGCATTTCAAGGTTATGCGGTCCGAGATCAGATGCTTGATGTGTGATACGGAGTACACTCCGCTTGCGTATAGTAAGGATAAGCTGGACGGTAAGCTAGCGCATCTGTTCCTTGCCGATGAGGTCGGAGCAATGGACGGTTATCCGGTTGAAGCAATGCGTTCTTCGCAGATCACGCTTAAGAGCAAGCTCGGAATACTGATTTCCACGCAGTACCCGAACGATGATAACGGCTTGAAGGACGAAATTGATATAGCTAAGAAACAGCTTGACGGGGTGTACAGCTCCGGCAAGAGATATTTTGCATTGCTTTATGAGCCTGATATAGAGATAGTTCCCGATTGGAAGACAAACGACAATGTTTTATATCAGTCGAACCCTGTAGCTGTGGACAATGCGGACCTGTTCTCTGAATTGAAAGACAACCGTCAGCTTGCTGTGCTGTATGAAAACAAGCGTGAGAACTTCCTCTGCAAGCACTGTAATATCCAGTACAAGGGCGTAGGTAGCGAGGGCTATGTTGACCTTATATCCGTGCAGAACTGCTCGCAGGACGTGCCTGACGAGTTCTGGCGGGGCAAGATAGTCTATCTCGGACTAGACCTCTCTCAGACAGAGGATAACACGGCGCTCGCTATGATATGCTATCACGAGGGCAAGATATATGTTAAATCGGTAGCGTTTATCCCTGCCGAAAAAGTAGCGGAAAAATCGGTAAAGGAGCACGTCAATTACAAAACGCATATCGTAAACGGCAACTGCTTTGCGTGCGGTGATTACATCATAGATTACGGCTTTGTCGAGAATTACATATTGACGCTGAAAGAAAAGTACGGCGTTATTATTGTTCAACTCGGCTTCGACCGCTGGAATGCGCTGTCAACGGTGCAGAAGCTTGAAAGCGCCGATGATCCGATAGAGTGCGTAGAGATACGACAGCATTCAAGCGTACTCCACGCTCCGACAAAGTGGCTCAAAGAGCAGATACTCACGGGAAATATAGTGTTCGCAAAGAATGAGTTGCTTGAAATAAATTTCAGTAATGCACGCTGTACAGAGGACACGAACCTGAACAAGTACGTCAATAAAAAGCGCTCCGCAGGCAAGGTCGATATGGTAGTGTCGCTGATAAATGCGGTGTATCTGCTTCAGCAGGAAATACTTAACGGCGATTGCGGCGTGTTTGTGCAGTATTGACAATGTTCTCTGCCTGCTGTATAATGTAAGCAGAAAAGGAGGAAATACTTATGTATTTGAAATTGTTGACTACTGATTCCGCAACCAATATCGTGAATGGCATATTTATTATAATTATGCTGTTTATATTGTGGGCGTGTATAAATTTGTTTTGTTATTCAATAAAACGTAGCAAACTAAACAAACAGTATATTGAAGAAAGTGGTTACGAAGTCACAGATGAATTGGGTGATCTTAAAGTAGATAAAAATAATTCTGTCTGGTGGGTAAAGAACTATTTTGGTGAGCCTAAAATTCATAACTTCGACGAAGTAATTGATTATGAGCTTGTTGTAAATGACAACACTGTCAAAGGAAAAGGTGCATTTTCAAGAGCTGTTGCAGGTGGATTATTAGCAGGTGGTGTCGGAGCGGTGATTGGAGCATCTACAGCCAAGCGTGTAACCGTCGTGACATCTCTTTATATCAATGTGTATCTGAAAGACGGCACACTTGAAAGAATAAACTTTATTAACACCGCAACTAAAGCAGATTCTTTTACATATAATACAATGAAGGATTGTGCTGAAAAAGCCAGTGCTTTGTTTACGGCTATGATTGCGGACAATGAAAGCAAAAATGCCGCTCCTGCTCAGGCTATAAGTGCGGCAGATGAGATAGCAAAGTACAAAAAACTGCTTGATGACGGCGCAATAACCGAAGAAGAATATAATGCGAAGAAAAAGCAGTTGATGGGAATATAACGAGAGATTAAGCCTAAAACTGAATAAATCATCCACTCCGAAAGGGGTGGATTTTTTGTACCCAAAACATCGAAAGGAGCGATAAAATGTCCGATGATTTATTCACTCTTGACTTGTCCGGAATGGACCTTGAAGACCTCATTCAAGTGGTAAATGAAATGGACAGCAAGCTGAACAGCAAGATTATCCCCGAAATTCTTGAAGAAGTCGGCGATGAGCTGATAGATGAAGAACGGCGAATGTTGCAGGGCAGGTCGAATAAAGACGGCTCTCCGACAAAGCTCAGCGGTCTGCTGTCAAAGCAGATAACAAAAACAGGCAAGCTGTATAAGGTAAAAGCCGGGTATGACACAGCTACAATTAAAGCACATCCTGAAAGCGTAATTATCGAGTTTGGCAGGCCGGGCAAGAAAAGCCGCAAGAAAGGCGGCAAGGATAAGCTCGGCAGAAAAATAGGCGCTGTACAGGCATACTCACACATCAGAGCGGCACTCATATCAAAGAAGAAAGCAATCACGGAGCTTGCAGAAAACCGCTTTCGTGATGAAATAGAAGAACTGTGGGAAAAGGGAGGTAAAAAATAATGGCACAGGAACTTACTGCGAATTTTGGAGCAAACAGCACGAAATTTTCTAAGGGCGTACAGGAAATAAAAGCACAGATAACCGAACTTAACAAAGCCCTTGAACTCAACAAGCAAGCTATCGCAGACACAAATAAAAAAGCTAAGGAATACGAAAAAGAACTCGATCAGCTGAAAACAGCCGAGAAAGAAAACGGCACAGTTACAAAAGAGCAGAAAGCTCGGATGGCAGAGCTTGAAAAGGAGATTGACAAGGCACGCACCAGAGCTGCACAGCTTAAAGCAGAGCAGGTTGACCTGAAAACCGAGCTGAAAGAAACCACAAACGAGTTGAAAAAGCAGAAGTCGGGCGTTTCCGGTGTTTCTGACGAGATGAAAAAGATGAAAACGCTGATAACCGGCTTTATTGCGGCTTACGGCGGTAAAAAGCTGTGGGATCTGCTGATAGGCTCAAATGCCGAAATGGAGCAGTATACGACATCTCTTGAGGTTATGCTCGGTTCTGCGTCAAAAGCATCGGCAATGATAGAGAAAATGCGAGACTTTGCCGCAAAAACACCGCTTACGCTTGAAAACGTAATCTCCGGTGGTACTATGCTGATGAGTTACGGCGTAGACGAAGATAATCTGCTTGATACTATGACAAAACTCGGAGATCTCGCAAGCGGTAACGCCGAAAAAATGAACAGAATAACGCTTGCATACGGTCAGATGCTTGCAAAAGGCAAGGTCACCGGCGAAGAATTAAGGCAGATGACGGAGGCGGGCGTACCGCTCCAGACAGCGCTAGCCGAAAGCATAGGCGTGACAGGCGAAGAATTTTCCAAGATGGTTTCCGCAGGCAAGGTCGGTATAGACGATCTGAACAAGGCTATAACTGAGCTTACAACAGGCGACGGCAAATTTGCGGGAATGATGGAAAAGCAGTCGCAGACTATGCAGGGTATGCTGAGTACTATGCAGGACAATATAACCGAGTTCTTCCGCAAAATGGGCGAGGGCGCTTTCGGAGAAGCAAAATCTGCACTACAAGATGTCAGCGATCAGCTGGCAGAATGGGAGCAGGACGGAACGCTTGACGAATGGGCGCAGGGAGTAGGCGCTATGCTGAAAAACCTTATCGCCTTTCTGAAGCAGGCTATCTCTGTAGGTCTTGACTTCAAGGAAGCAATAATAGCAGGGGTTGTGGCTCTCGGTACGTTTAAGGTTGCTATCGGAATGTTCAATGTCATAAACGCAACAGTTTCAGCGATAAGGAGCTTTACAACTGCGACAAAGGAGGCAACAACAGCGCAGGCGACATTCAACGCTGTCGGTGCGGCAAACAAGTATGTGTTTATTGCATCGGTTGTGTTAACAGCGATTGCAGGAATAGCGACATTCGCTGCCACAACAAACAACGCTACACAATCCGTTAAGGAACTTACGCAGGCGGCTTCCGAATTGTCTGACGAGGCGCAGAAATCTGCTGATAAGGCTAAAACGCTTGAAGAAGTGATGTCAAAATATGAGGACGCTTCTACTAAAGTTCAGTCCGCCGCCGAGAAAACACAGACGCTGAAAGACCTGCAGGAACAGCTTAACAGCGCATACGGTGATACTAAGGAAGCTATAGACCTTGTAAATGACAGTTATACCGAGAATATAAAAAAGTTACAAGAAGCAACGGAAGCGGAGCGAGAAAATGCAAGAATCCAAGCGCAGGCGGCTGTAAATAAGAATAATCAGGCACAGAGAGCGTTGACTGATGACGTAATTTCAGAAACGTCAGACTTAATGGGGAATAAACTTGGTGGCAGTGAATCTGCTATTATTGGAATAAATGGCATTAAAAACGGCTCTATAACTAATCCAAATATAAAAATTGGAAATGCGCCTGTCGGAATGGGTACGAGCGCAATGGCGCCCGCCGTAATAATCGGCGGTGAAACATTTGCCGAAAAAGCGCAGGCGTATTTAGATTATGCTCACTATCTTGAATCGGTAGGACAGAAAGAATCAGAAATATACAATATAGTCGCCGAAAAACACAAGGAGTATACAAATTTATCCAAACAAGCCGCCGAAGATGAAGCCCTCCTTGCCGCCGCAACGGAAACCACAACGAAGAAAACCAAAGAAAACACCGACGAAAAAAATAATAACATAAAAACCACCGAAGAACTCACCGACAGCACAGCGGACCTTATAAAAAATCTTGACGAGCTTGCTTCCGCATACGCGGAGCAGGGGAAGAACGGCAATATATCCTATGACACGATGCTGAAGCTCATAGACGCAGGGTATACGCAGTGTATCAGCCTGGACAATGAAACAGGCAAAATAAAGCTGAACACAGAAGCGTATAAAGAGCTCGCAAAGGCAAAGCTCGCTTCACATATTGCGGAGTATGATGCGAAGATCGCCGAATCGGACGATTATCAGAAAAAGTACGATGAAGCATTTAAGGCAAACGACGCCGCAGGTATGGCGAAATACTCAAAGCTAATTATTTCCGCTGAAATAGAGGGCAACACTGATAAGCTCAAGCGTGATGCTTTACAGTCGATGTATGATAATTTTGATACTTATATGGAAGCAGGTAGTTTCAGCAGTTCGGGCAGTTCTTCATCATCGAACAGTTCCGATAACGAGTTTAAGAAAGCTTCGGAAGCATACAAGACCGAAGCAGACAAGAAGATAGCTCTTATAAAGCGTGAACTTGAAGCGAAGAAAGAGCTTCGTGACACTACTATAAAAGCTATAGACGATGAAATCGAAGCCCGCAAGCGTCTGAATGAGGACAACGACCTTGAAAAGCAGATAAACGAGGTCAAGGCTCAATTGAAATACGGTCAGCTTGACGAATTTTCGCGCGAGCAGATGGAGAAAAAACTACAGGGATTGTATGACGATAAAGCGGAAAAGGAGTGGCAGAGAAACGCACAAGAGCGCAAAAATGCCGCAAACGCTAAATACGAAAGCGAGCAGAAAAGTTATAACAATCAGATCAGCGCAATTAACGAAAGTCTGAAAACTGTACAGCAGATAATGTCGGCTATGGCTGACGGCTCGAAAACCGTTGAAAGCATAGTCAATAACGACAATACACGAAATAACACGGCAAATGTTAATCTCATCGGTTCGGCTCTGACAATGGCGCAGATAACAAAGGCGGTCAAGGACGCACTGATGGACGATATTGTAATCAGATAAGGAGATAAGTATGGAGAAAATCACATTTTCAACCGTTCTCGGCACGGCGGTGACTATCGATGATGTTAATACATCGTCTGACGCTGACGGATATATACCGCTTCACCTGCTGAGTTTTGAGGGAAATGCGCTCGGATATAAGCACGACAGCTCCGAGCGTGTCGGCTTTGACGGTGCAGGGTTTTACGGTGCAAAGGCAAATGTCCGTACTATCACCGCAGAAATCGCTCTGCTTCCTCGCAACGGAAAGCCAGCTACGATGTACGAGCTTCGCAGAACGCTCCTGCGGTACTTTCCTGCAGGAGTAGAAGGTACGCTGAAATATACAAATAGCACTGGTAAGACGTATCAGATTGAGGGCGTTGTCAGTGAACTTCCTGCGGTAGAACGGCAGGCAGGCGTGCTGTGTACGGCAAAAATATCTATATTATCCTATGTGCCGTTCTGGCGCGTGAAAGCGACAGATGTGGAGGTATCGGCAGGCGCAGGAAAAACGCAGGATATCAGTTTCACCGCCGGCACAGAAGAAAAGATACCTGCTATGCTTTACATATCGGCACCTGTCAGCATGACCGGTACCGACACACACTCGGCTATACTCACGCTGAGCGGTCAGGATAAAGCGATACCGTACAGCTATATGAGTATTACCGGAAAAGAGCCGCAGCGGGGTAGCAAAACAGTAACCGGAGAGCTTCAGCTGACAAAATATCTGAGTACAAGTGAAACGGTAAATATAGACTGGGGGCTTCTCGGAAAAGTGTATATACCGCCTGCACAGCGCTCTTTTATCGATCTGATAAAGTCAACGTCTCAGTATGTATATCCCGGTACAAACACTTTGACGGTAAAGAATAATGCAACTTCTGGCACTGTAAAAGCACGGCTTGTGCGGTTCGACTATGTAAGGAGTATCTGATGATAGTAAGAGTATACGATTTTTTATCAAAAGAGAAGCCGAAATTCTCGCAGAACCTTCTCGGCATCGTATCCGATGTCGAAAGCTTCAAGTATACACGCAGAGCATACGACATCGGCAGTTTTGAGATGACAATACCTACACACGCTGATGAAGCCGGCTGCGTACAGCCTGACCGTATGCTGATAGTCGGGGAAAAGCTCGGTCAGACGTATATAGCAGGCGACCCGACAAAGCGTATAGTAAAGGGAACGTTTCTTTATGTTACGGACATCGAAAAGAAGGATGATAAAATAACCGTCACGGGGTACGACCTGAAGTATCTGTTTGCGCTTCGTGTAACGCTTTTCCCAAAGGAAGAGCAGGACAAAGGGACATACGGCTATTATGTCACAAGCGGCACTACATTTTCCTGCATTTCGGACATCATCAACTACAATATCGTAAACGCTACAGACAGCGACAGACAGATATACGGTATGTTTAGTATAACGATGCCTGTAAATCAAACCAGTGCAGACCCGCCACTCACGGGCATACAGGACGACCGCTACATGACACGTCTTGAGCCGGTCAGTACGGCGATTTTTAATCTGCTGAAAAACTGCAAAACGCATTTTTACGATATGCGTCTGATTATTGACGATAATGCGGAGGACGGTGACAGCTACAATCCGCACATGGAATCAAGCGAAGATAAGCCTGTTATCATCATAGACGAGAGCAGATACAACATCAAGAGTTACACACGCAAGGACGGAACATCGGCATACAAAAACGCTATATATGCCGTAGTCGGTAGTGGTGATGATGTAACGGTAAAATGCGTGAAGCGTCCTGATGATACCGCAAGCGGAGTAAAGCGTAAAGAGGTAGTACTCGATGTCGATACCGACAGTGTAGCTGAGATAGACAGATATGCACTAAAAGCAGCAGAAGAGTATGTGATATCTGACGATTTTGAGATAGAGCCGCTGTTTATGGACGATGAGGACGAGCCTGAGCTTGCTCAGAAGGTGTCTATCCGCATTGACGGGGTAGAGTACGAAACGGTCATAACCGAGATCACGGACGAGTACGCAAACGGCAAGCACACGCAAAGCTATGTCTGCGGCGAAAAAAAGCTGAAGGTGCTTAATGTGCTGAACAAGGCAACGGCAGGAAATACGCAGAAAATCGTTAATAATAAAATTGCTGCGGGTAATGCAGGCGGTGTCGGAAAGTTCACCAACGCCAACAGAAACTGCGAGATATTCAACGACTACGAAAACAATGTTGCTTCTGCGTACTATTCGCACGCAGAAGGGTATATGACTACGGCTAACGCTCCGTACAGCCACGCAGAGGGGTACGGTACG